>Ga0189277_10888_pt1 | contig 1180 bp, 2 predicted proteins | sample N26A32minimetaG_FD_130325 | JGI IMG/M metagenome (GOLD analysis project Ga0189277, IMG submission 130325) | Marine microbial communities from the Costa Rica Dome - N26 A3-2 mini metaG | ecosystem: Environmental > Aquatic > Marine > Oceanic > Photic zone | place: Costa Rica: the Eastern Pacific... | reverse complement strand
TGTGAGCTATTACCTGATGGATTATTACAACTGGCAACGGCCCCATCAATTTAACGATGGCTCTCCACCTGCAAAGGCGGAAGTTCTGTCTAAACCCGTGTCCGGAAATAGTTGACCACTACACATTCCTTTACTTGAAGAGTTTGAGCACGAACTCAATCTAAGTTTCTAGCTTCTCATATTCTAATTTCAATAGGCCGAGCGGGTGCGTGTCTAGAGTAGAGCATATTTCTTCAATTTTTTCTAATGTCGGACTTTTCATGCCTCTCTCTAGTGAGCTAATGTAGGTTCTGTTGGAGATGAGCGGAAAACCCTCCTGGCTTAAGTTTCTTGATTTTCTTTTTTCTCGCAGTGCTAGACCGAAGGCCTGACTGATATTCATGTCTTTCCATTTCATTAGAAAAGATCATGTAGCCAAAATGAACACTATAGGGCTAGAATCTAAAACGTTCATTATGGATTTTCCCTGCTACTACAATGACAAACACTACTACTGATACAAATGCTGAGAAGCTCTTTTTGTTACCGCCCTGGTCTCAGCCATATACCAAAAACCAGAGCAAGTTTTTCATGGCTGTTTTATATGAAGGGGGTATCGAAGGTGAGCAAAAATTTGATACCAAGTATCTGGCTGATGGAAATGAGCTAGTTTTGCTGATGCTCTCGAATGATGTCACCGTAGAGAGTGTTTATGTCGTCTCATTCCCTGAGCCTGCAACCGAACAAGTGCTGATGGAGTTCGTAGATGAGATTTGGATGGGGGTAATCAGCGAAGAGAGCAAAGAAAAAAGTGTTTGCTACATTGTCAGAACCATGAACGACAGTCATCATGTGTTCTCTAAGTTAGGTGAAGTATCTGAAAGCTTGATTAAGCATAAATCTCTATTCTTCAGCAGCACACAGCAACCCCGTGAATAAAAATTCTCAATGAACAGCATTGATTTTGAAGCTTTGTGCCAACAGGCTTCAGTGTCTCTAACCTTACCTGAAACGAAGTAACTTGACCCCGTGAATTAGTGTATGTGACCTAGTGGAATTTCGGCACATATACAAAAAGTGGGTAAGCGGATTAAATGGTTGATCTTACCTTTGCATGAGAGTGAGACAGACCGGCATCTCATCGGATTATCTGGTTGATGCTTCACCTACTGCTGGTGCATGTTTCCTTCGCTAATTCCAG
>Ga0189277_10851_pt1 | contig 1485 bp, 1 predicted proteins | sample N26A32minimetaG_FD_130325 | JGI IMG/M metagenome (GOLD analysis project Ga0189277, IMG submission 130325) | Marine microbial communities from the Costa Rica Dome - N26 A3-2 mini metaG | ecosystem: Environmental > Aquatic > Marine > Oceanic > Photic zone | place: Costa Rica: the Eastern Pacific... | reverse complement strand
GGTATCCTGACCCCGGAAGAATGTAAGATCGGCATCATGCCGGGCTCCATCTTCAAGAAAGGGTGCCGGAGCGGGAAACAACACCGACGGAGCCTTTCTTGAAGATGGAGCCCGGCATGATGCCGATCTTGCATTCTTCCGGGGTCAGGATACCGGGGCAGTTCGGGCCGAGGAGGCGCGACTTGGATTTCTCCAGCTTGGCCTTGACCTTGACCATGTCGGCAACCGGGATGCCTTCGGTGATGCAGACGATGAACGGAACTTCCGCTTCGATGGCCTCGATGATCGCGGCGCCCGCGCCTGCCGGCGGAACGTAGATCACGGAGGCGTCGGCACCGGTTGCTTCCCTGGCTTCGCCAACGCTCGCAAAGATCGGCAGAGAGGCCGCGCTGTCGACACCGGAAGACCAGGTTTCGCCACCCTTTTTCGGGTGCACACCGGCGACCATCTTGGTGCCGTAATATTCAAGTGCCTGTTCCGTGTGGAACGTGCCGGTCTTGCCGGTCAGGCCCTGAACGATGATTTTCGTGTCTTTATTGACGAGGATGGACATTTAGCTGCCTTCCCTAAAGATGATTTTGGTCGCAGTAAAAGTGGAATGCGAGGCATTGTGAGCCGCTTGAGAACCGATAACGATCAAATAGTTTCCATCAAGTTCGGTCCGTAATTTGAGAGCGCCTTCTGCTTCCTGCAAAACGACACTTTCAGTGGGAAGCAAAGCCTGAAGCTGATCTTTCATGTTCAAGCATTGCAATGTCGGAGCCCCCCAAGCCGGTGGTGCGACAACAAATTGTTTCCCGTCCAAACCTGAACTGTCCGAGACTATTCCCTTTTCGAACCCCACCGGAGTTTCCAACGTTGTCGAACATTCCATGTGAACGACTTGGTCGAAATCCACAAAATCCGACACGAAAACCAGTCCGTCCGAAGATTGTAGTCTTAGGAATCCGTCACCTGACAATGAACCGTCAGAACCAAGGATCTTCCAGCCGTTGGCTTCAACCCAGGTGAGCAGTTCTTGTTTGCTCGAATTATGGAGACAGACTTTGGCAAAGTCCTCAAGCGGGCAGCGCGCAACAGCCACCCCGGCAGAAACCAGGGTCGTAATAGCCGCTAAGCAAAGCAATTTGAGCGCTGCCGTTTTCACATTCAGCCCTTCACGGCTTTCACGATTTTCTGGGCGGCGTCGTCGAGATCGTCAGCGGCGATCACGTTCAGACCGCTTTCGTTGATGATCTTCTTGCCGAGTTCCACGTTGGTGCCTTCCAGGCGAACAACGAGCGGAACCTGCAGGCCGACTTCCTTGACGGCTGCAACCACGCCTTCCGCGATCACGTCGCAGCGCATGATGCCGCCGAAGATGTTGACCAGGATGCCCTTCACGTTCGGATCGGACGTGATGATCTTGAACGCGGCCGTAACCTTCTCCTTGGAAGCACCACCACCAACATCGAGGAAGTTGGCCGGCTCGGCGCCGTAGAGTTT
>Ga0189277_10818_pt1 | contig 1665 bp, 2 predicted proteins | sample N26A32minimetaG_FD_130325 | JGI IMG/M metagenome (GOLD analysis project Ga0189277, IMG submission 130325) | Marine microbial communities from the Costa Rica Dome - N26 A3-2 mini metaG | ecosystem: Environmental > Aquatic > Marine > Oceanic > Photic zone | place: Costa Rica: the Eastern Pacific... | reverse complement strand
ATGAAAATTTCATCCTCCAATACCGAATCCACAGAAACTAGGATTGAAACTCAAAACTCTTGGCTGAGGAGAGGACTGGAAGAAACCTCCAATACCGAATCCACAGAAACTAGGATTGAAACATCTCTGGACTTTCCGGAGAAGTTTCCCCTACAGATCCTCCAATACCGAATCCACAGAAACTAGGATTGAAACTAGGCTGTATCTTGTTCGGCCTCCGTTCCTCCTGAGCCTCCAATACCGAATCCACAGAAACTAGGATTGAAACAGTAAGAGGGGGATTTTACACCCCCCCTTTTTTTTTCCTCCAATACCGAATCCACAGAAACTAGGATTGAAACAATCACAGGAACCTGCTGAATGGGAAAATTACCGACCTCCAATACCGAATCCACAGAAACTAGGATTGAAACGAAATCATAGGCAATATCCACGACAATCCAGAATTACCTCCAATACCGAATCCACAGAAACTAGGATTGAAACGAAGCGAAGGAAATCCAGGAATCCAGCAAGCATCCCACCTCCAATACCGAATCCACAGAAACTAGGATTGAAACATTTTCCAAGTTTCTGAGGCGTTTGCCTTCGGTGTTCCTCCAATACCGAATCCACAGAAACTAGGATTGAAACAATCATTGTCATAAACTTGGACGAGCCCATTGAATTCCTCCAATACCGAATCCACAGAAACTAGGATTGAAACTATGTATGCTCTAGGTTATGCTCCTGAGCTACCCACCCTCCAATACCGAATCCACAGAAACTAGGATTGAAACGGGGAAAAATAACCCTGAAAAACAAAACCCCTAAACCCTCCAATACCGAATCCACAGAAACTAGGATTGAAACCGCTGAAGATCGAGCCCAATAGCAATGACCATGCTCCTCCAATACCGAATCCACAGAAACTAGGATTGAAACTTAGATGGATTAGAGGTCAATTGCATGAGTCCTAACCCTCCAATACCGAATCCACAGAAACTAGGATTGAAACATTGAGCCTGATCAGGTCCCAGAATGGGCAGGAATCCTCCAATACCGAATCCACAGAAACTAGGATTGAAACACCACTACATCGGGGTGATCACAGCTGGTCTCGCGACCTCCAATACCGAATCCACAGAAACTAGGATTGAAACAGACCAGCCGCCACATTTCCCAATCGAGTCAATGTCCTCCAATACCGAATCCACAGAAACTAGGATTGAAACACGAACCAAATAAAATCACATCCTGACTACAGAAAACCTCCAATACCGAATCCACAGAAACTAGGATTGAAACGAATTAATGTGCCGACAGTGTCAAGTTTAGCAGAACCTCCAATACCGAATCCACAGAAACTAGGATTGAAACCAGACGACTGCAATATGTTTGAGGGATATGATCCACCTCCAATACCGAATCCACAGAAACTAGGATTGAAACATGAAATGAATTATCTCATGGATAGTATCCGTGCCACCTCCAATACCGAATCCACAGAAACTAGGATTGAAACGGATGAAAACGGCCCACTTTTGAATCAACCAACACAGACCTCCAATACCGAATCCACAGAAACTAGGATTGAAACTTTTTAGGAAAAACCCCGCTTATGAAAATTTCATCCTCCAATACCGAATCCACAGAAACTAGGATTGAAACTCAAAACTCTTGGCT
>Ga0189277_10726_pt1 | contig 2325 bp, 3 predicted proteins | sample N26A32minimetaG_FD_130325 | JGI IMG/M metagenome (GOLD analysis project Ga0189277, IMG submission 130325) | Marine microbial communities from the Costa Rica Dome - N26 A3-2 mini metaG | ecosystem: Environmental > Aquatic > Marine > Oceanic > Photic zone | place: Costa Rica: the Eastern Pacific... | reverse complement strand
TTCGGTCACATTGAGGGTTCTGACATTTAAATTTGCGTGTTTTTAGGAAGATAGTGGTCTTGTTTTGAAATACCGGGAGATCTGATATTGTTCTGGTATAACGATCATGGATTTTATTGCTGTATATTTCACAAACGGGACACTTTGCCCGTTTGGATTTTATTGATGCATCTATTTTAACCAGGGAATGGGAGCAATCAATGTTATTTACAATTAACCCAGGCATGCCGATCAGTTGTTTTACGGTCATAAGTAGTTGTTTATTAGCTACTTAAAGATAATAAATATCACCCTATAAAGCAAAGGATAAACGTACTTAAATTACTGAATATCAATATGTTAAAACTAAAACCCTAATGCATGGATTTCCCCAAATATGACGAAGAACCAGTTTACCCGGCTCATCTAATTAAATAATAATCTCTTAGTCAAAATTCGAGTTTATCCCCAAAAAATGGTGATTTCCTCGAAAAAATACTAAAAGCTGAATTTATCTGGATACATAAAAATCCGTCAATCAGGTGAAACTGATGAAAATAGATACCTATTAATCAATTACTATAAAAGTATTTTAAACAGATAGATAGCACGATTATCTCAGTTAAATAAATTGGCCAAACTGTAGGTCTTATGGCAATTTTCCAGAAATTGATTTTGTCCTTAAAATCTGTAATATTCATTGACATTGCTTTAACCTCCTTTTTTATGACAGCATCATAAAGTTGTCTAAAACTTTTTTCAAGCCACAAATAATGAGAATCCAGGTACCAGAACAATAGGGACACCGGAAAACCAACAATAAAAATTCTATAATCTCCTTTGTCAATACCAAAAGCCATCAATGCGGTAATTGTAGTGATACTCCAACTTTTTACTAGGAATGATTTATGTGATAATCTGTCGATGACATTATGAATGAATTCTAAATGTTTGACCCTGTTTTCTTTTATTATTTCCTTTTTAGCCATTCCTCAAAATCAAATTTTTGTCCGCCAGGATAAATGACCTGATATTCTTTGTCCCAATCCAAGCTCTTATACTTTTTATCTATATAGGGATACAGCGCTAAATACTCATTTCCAATCCAATTACCAGAATTATCTGCAATAGGCATGAGAGCTATATTGTCTATAAATTTATGTACATCACCAATTCCTAATTCCCAATTGCACCATTTAGATTCGATTCCTTCATTAGTTGCCAAGAGAATAAACTTTTTATTTGCATCAATCATGTTCTTGATTTTTAATGCCGTTTTACTTGTTGGAGGATATGATAGCTCATCATCCATCCAATCTACATAAACATCCACCTTGAGTCTTCTTAGTAATGCTACTAAGTACTCAACCAAATCAGAATTTTTATGACTGTGGCTTATAAAAACACTCGACTCAAATTCATTTCTTGTTTTTATTATTTTGGAGAGTCTTGCTTCTACAATTGCAAATGATTTATTCAAAAACTCGTCCTTTCCATCTATAAAAGACCTTAATTGATTCTTTGTAATAAAATCTGCCATGATTAACAGTTCTCAATAATTGCAATCTCTTCATCGGTCAAACCATAAAGTTGATAGAGCATCTGGTCAATCTCACTATCAATTCGATTGATTTCTGATTTCAATTCCCGGACATTTTGGTTTTGTTCATCGAAATACTGCATCCATTCCGCTTCTTCGGATAAACTCAATTGTACTTTAGCTTTTTTCAATTCTTTCAAAAAATCCTTTAACTCCATTTCATGCCAGTTTTGGAGTTTTTTGGTAAGTTTTTCAAGCTCGAACTTACTTAAAATAAGGTTGGCAACTTTCTCGATATGTTGATTGAATAATTTAGTTTTTTCGCCAATAGTATCAACCAAATTTTCAAGCTCCGTCTTCACATCATCACTTAAATCAGGTATTGGAAATCTTTCAAGAGTATTGACATTTATCTTAGGGAAAGTTGCTCTATTAAGATTTATATTTTCCTTTCTAAAAAAAGCCGAACAAAGAGGAGAAACTACAAAAGCAAATAAAGCCTTTACATTAACATCTTTACTTTTTGGCACCAAGTTGAATATATCCGTATTATTAATAAACTCATTTTCAAGGTAGATACCGTCAATACTTCTTTTTGACAAAATTCTATTTATCAAGATTCTATTGCCTTGAAAAATTTCTAGTTTCCTTGGAGCAGCTAAATTCTTGCCGTATTTAATAAAACTGGAAACGCCGGACATAGTATACCACCCTCGCCGGGTTAAAGTGACCATAGCTGGCCGGACGAAAGTGACCCACCCCCGCCGGGCCAAAGTGACCCACCTTTAGATTAGATCTATCTGTAA
>Ga0189277_10710_pt1 | contig 2520 bp, 3 predicted proteins | sample N26A32minimetaG_FD_130325 | JGI IMG/M metagenome (GOLD analysis project Ga0189277, IMG submission 130325) | Marine microbial communities from the Costa Rica Dome - N26 A3-2 mini metaG | ecosystem: Environmental > Aquatic > Marine > Oceanic > Photic zone | place: Costa Rica: the Eastern Pacific... | reverse complement strand
TGGCACTCCCTGTCTTATTCGTTATCGGATTCGGACTCTGGCTCAGGTGGCAGGATTTCCATCTTCATCAGGTAAAGCCGGCGGTTATCGGCCCGCAGCACCGTGAACAGGAACGAACCGATCGTGATTTGTTCTCCACGCTGGGGCAGATGGCCGAACTGATTCATGACATAACCGCCGATGGTGTCAAAATCTTCATCACTCCACTGACAGTTAAAGTGCTCATTGAACTCATCAACCGGTGTCAGCGCCTTGACGGTATAGGTGTTCTCATTGCGCTGCAGGATCGGCGTGTCATCATCAAAGTCATGTTCATCTTCAATTTCACCGACGATTTGCTCGAGCACATTCTCAATCGTGACAATACCGGCGACACCACCATATTCATCGACCACGATGGCCATATGATTACGACGGGCACGGAATTCCCGCAGCAGCACATTCAGGCGTTTACTTTCCGGGATAAATACCGCCGGACGCAGCAACTCGCGCAGTTCAAATTTGAAATCACCGCTGCTGACCACCGCTGACAGCAAGTCTTTGGCCAGCAAAATGCCGATCACATCGTCACGGTCATCATCAATGACCGGGAAGCGTGAATGTGCCGTTTCGGTGACCAGTTTGAGGGTTTCTTCCGCTGGCGCATCACGGGAGACCATGACCACCTGCGAACGCGGGATCATGATATCGCGTGCCTGCATTTGTGAAACACTAAGCGCGCCTTCGACGATAGACAACGCTTCAGAGTCGAGGATATGACGCTCGGATGCAGAGCGTATCAGTTCGATCAGTTGTTCCTGATCCTGAGGTTCCAGGAACAGGTTGCTTAATTTACGTACCCAGGATTGACTACTCGGTCGACCTTCACTCATGCGTGTTGTTCTCCCAGCCATTGATAGGGATTGGCAATATTCATGGCCTGCAGAATGTTTATTTCCAAAGCTTCCATTTCTTCAGCTTCATCATCTTCAATATGATCATAGCCCAGCAGGTGCAGACAGCCATGCACCACCATATGGGCCCAGTGGTCGGCGACCACTTTGGTCTGTTCCTCAGCTTCCCGCTCGACCACCGGCGCACAAATCACCAGATCGCCCAGCAAGCGGGGGCTCAGTTCAACCGGGGATTCAAAGGGAAAAGACAGTACATTGGTTGGTCCCTGTTTGCCGCGGTACTGGCTGTTTAGATCTGCACTTTCGTCTTCATCAACGAGGCGGATGCTGAGTTCGCAATCTTCGTCCAGATTCGCCAGTGCGGCCTCGGCCCATCGCTGAAACTGTGCCGGCTGTGGTGTACTACCTTGGTAAACGCGCTGGAAATCCACCGTGACGGTCATGAGGGTTTATTCGCCTTATCGTAGGCCATAATAATTTTCTGGACCAGCTGATGACGCACAACGTCCTTGGCCTGGAAGAAGGTGAAGCCGATACCGTCGACATCTTTCAGCACCTCAATGGCATGCCAGAGACCCGATTTCTGGTTGCCGGGTAAATCGATCTGGGTGATATCACCGGTGATAACAGCGGTAGAGTTATAGCCCATCCGCGTCAGGAACATTTTCATCTGCTCGATAGTGGTGTTCTGCGCTTCATCGAGAATAATGAAGGACTCATTCAGCGTCCGGCCACGCATATAGGCCAGTGGCGCGACTTCGATCACATTGCGTTCCATCAGCTTGGCGACACGTTCAAAGCCCAGCATTTCATAGAGCGCATCAAATAGGGGACGTAAGTAAGGATCGACTTTCTGCGCCAGATCACCGGGCAGGAAGCCCAGTCGCTCCCCTGCTTCCACCGCGGGCCTGACCAGCACGATACGACGGGCAAAGTCACGCTCTAACGCTTCCACCGCACAGGCCACTGCCAGATAGGTTTTACCGGTACCGGCCGGCCCAACCCCGAAGTTGATGTCATGGGTCATAATCCGGCGCAAATAGGTCTGCTGATTCTCACCGCGCGCCTTAATCAGGCCGCGCTTGGTTTTGATCACGACCTCTTTATCCGGCGCCATGTCAGGCGTCGTATCCTCGCCGCCGCTGTTACGAATGGCCAGGTGAATCTGTTCCGGCATCAGCACCTGCTGTGCTGTGTCGGCATACAAATCATGAATAACAGTCTGCACCAGCAGCAGGACATCGGCCGGGCCGATAACCTGAAACTTGATCCCGCGATTATTAATCTCGACACCAAAGCCACGCTCGAGCATTCTGATATGCTCATCCATATGGCCGCATAGGTTGGCGAGACGGGGATTATCGGCGGGACTCAGTTCGAAGCTGACGCTATCGAGCGTATGAGTAGAGTTGGTCACAATGGAATTCCAAATGCTTATGCTGTCACGCTATCAGTTAGCAATTCACCGCGCAAGGAGTTGCTGTGAGCCTCATTGATACGGACATCGACGAATTGTCCGATGAGGGAGGGATCGCCCGGAAAGTTGACCACGCGGTTGTTTTCAGTGCGGCCGGCCATATCGCCACCACCACGGTGTGCCTCGCGTTCAACCAGAATTTTCTGGGTG
>Ga0189277_10707_pt1 | contig 2548 bp, 4 predicted proteins | sample N26A32minimetaG_FD_130325 | JGI IMG/M metagenome (GOLD analysis project Ga0189277, IMG submission 130325) | Marine microbial communities from the Costa Rica Dome - N26 A3-2 mini metaG | ecosystem: Environmental > Aquatic > Marine > Oceanic > Photic zone | place: Costa Rica: the Eastern Pacific... | reverse complement strand
GGAAGTACCGCAGGACTCCTTGATAGGTGCTCGCTAGTGGCTCTGCACACCATTTTTCGAAGACCTTTGGGATCAAGGATTTCTTCCGTGACAGTCCGATAATCAAGTCGCGATGGCTACAGAAAGTTGTCGTTAGTGCGCCTAACGCCTACTGGCCTAACGCCACACGCGAAACTGAGATAAGGAATCAGCTTTGTATGGACGTCCGCTTGAAGGTCGCAATGAGCGCGGTGCTCATTGCGGCAATGTTTGTAACCGCTGCTGGCGGTAACTGGTTGACGTTCCTTTTCTTCGCCGCCATGGCGGTCATCGTGACTTGGGAAACCAGCTAAATAGGCTTCATTAACTGGGTTAACGCTGACCTCGTTACCCACATTGTTCCGAGAGCTTGAATTCTGCGTTCCTGAGGCGGGTTGACGTCAAAATTGAGATTGACCTGATGTACGTCGCGAGGTTGGGTCAGAAGCTGAAGACTGTCCTGGAGGGTTCTCCTCAGTACTTGTCTCAGAGGCCATATCCTCAACCTCTGAAACCGGTTGATCCGTCGCTTGACTTACTGAAGACTCAGGTTGAGTTGAAGGGGTTGTGACCCGAGTGGCGCAGTCGCGTCTGATTTTTTGGACATCCAAGGCGAATTGATTGGCTGCTCCCCCTGCCAGTAAGGCTTGCTCCATATCTCCTAGTTCATCCATCAGGACTGCAAACGCTCGGTATCGAGGAACAAGCAAGTCCATCCCTGCAGTGATCCTTCCGCTGTTGGCGCACCGCCCATCGAGGTCAAGGTCTGCGACCTCTTCAAGCCTCTCGTCCACCTCTTCGAGAAGTTCGTTGATCTGCGCTTGAAGTTTCTCTGCTACCTGAGCGGCTGTCGGTTCCGCAGGTTTACAAGCAGCCAGCAACAGCAGGGGCAGAAGCAGCAGAAGTCTTTTCATACCTCTGATTGTGCCTTGATCTCGCTTCTGGCGCCCAGCCCATGTGCTTCTGTACTACGCAGCGGGCAAGGAAGTGGGTCGCCAGATCAGTTGGAGTGCGTAATGCCCAACTTGATCGACGTTGGATCACAGTTGGTAGCTGCAGGTTGTTTGCCACTGATCAAGACCGCCATAACCGTCGTTTTCCAAGTAGGTCACACGAACATCGACACCGTTGCTTTCGTTGGCGACGTACAGGTGATCTACGAAGACATAGCTCCCTGGATCCCACAGAGCAGCTTTGATTGCCTGCTCACAGTTTTGAACCAAGCCCTGACGTGAAGCGGCCTTCAGCCTTTCAGCAGGCTCCACATAAGCCTTGAGCTCTTCACATTTGAAATGTTTGTCTCCTTTCCCCGGTTCAGCCTTGTTGAGTTGGGCACGAGTCCAGTCGCACCTCTTGAAGTCAGAGATGATCCCGGCACTCTTGAAATCAAAGTGGGATTTGCCCTGCTTGTCGGTTAACGCAGAAGAAGCAGCATCACCTCTAGCCGACTTTGTTGAGAGGAACGCGTCTGCATGGCTGTAGTAAGCCCGAGCTCCTAGGCCAACTGCGACAACAAGCACAGCCGAGGGAATCCAGCGTCGCACTCTCATTGGTCTATTAAGGCCGGAGTCAAGGATGTCAGAGGTAGCAATTCAGACCCTCGGCAGGATCAGGCTCAGTGGTGGCCCTTTGCAGCGAATGCTTCAGCTGACTGGCTGCGAGTGCAGTCAACAGCGTTGGCGCCTCCAACGAAAACAGCCAAGAACATGATCGCGACGATCACGCTGCCAAAGATGTAGGAGATAGGAGATTTCATGCCGAACTAACGGCGTTATCTGGCCCGGGTGACGTCATTTGATACTGCGCCAGCGTTCAAATCAGACCCAAGCAGGCTTTGGGCAACGCCTATCAGCAGAAGCTGCGGAATATTCCAGATACTCCTCCAATGGCTTACCTGCATAGAGGCAGTGCCGGTAATGCTCAACCTTCCGGAATAGGAAATCCATCTCCCTCTTCAGGTCACTCACGTTCTGCTCATATGCCTCTTCTGCTGACCTGAGCCTGTAGACGGCCTGCACGTACGCCTCTTCTGCATTCCGCAGCTTGTGCTGCGGTGCGAACGAGTCAAAGCTCTTCCGGAGTGACATTTGTCCAAACCGTTGTGGCAATGATGCCAGCGGTTCAGATCCTCGTGCAGATGTGAGTCACGAGATCAGCGTTTACCAAGTTGAAGACGCTTCAATCGTCTCGCCACCCCGTCCAAACTCCAGCAGAAATTTCTGAGGCCCGTCTACGTACTGGCATGGACCTGGAAGCCCCCCATGCCCCTCCTATTTTTGAAATTTCGCAGGACTGGGTAGTGGCTCAGTCGCTTTACCAGCATTCCTCCAAGCCAACCCAGCTTCGATTGCAGTGCCAGCTGCCTGCTGCACAAGGGCCATTGAGGAGGGCCGCCCCTCCCAGGTGGAAGAGACGGCCTAGCTCGCTTGTTCAGGATTGGTCGATCAATTGTTGATCAGCCTCCAGTGGCTACTCCCACAACAACAGTCGCAATAGAAACCACGATGCCTCCCCACTTCACCCATTCCGT
>Ga0189277_10687_pt1 | contig 2904 bp, 5 predicted proteins | sample N26A32minimetaG_FD_130325 | JGI IMG/M metagenome (GOLD analysis project Ga0189277, IMG submission 130325) | Marine microbial communities from the Costa Rica Dome - N26 A3-2 mini metaG | ecosystem: Environmental > Aquatic > Marine > Oceanic > Photic zone | place: Costa Rica: the Eastern Pacific... | reverse complement strand
GCTTGTTTAAGAAAGTTTCAATCCTAGTTTCTGTAGATTCGGTATTGGAGGAAGGGCCGATGGCTCCTGGACTATGAGGAAAAGGCGTTTCAATCCTAGTTTCTGTGGATTCGGTATTGGAGGTTTGTTAATTTCGGGTATCAGGTAGGCATCATCGGTTTCAATCCTAGTTTCTGTGGATTCGGTATTGGAGGGCATTGATTGCATCCTCAATTGTGGAGAATTTTTGAGGTTTCAATCCTAGTTTCTGTGGATTCGGTATTGGAGGCACATCTTCATTGGACACTTCTCCGGCCAAGGCAATGTTTCAATCCTAGTTTCTGTGGATTCGGTATTGGAGGCGACACTCTGTGTATCCATATTCATTCATCAATTTCGTTTCAATCCTAGTTTCTGTGGATTCGGTATTGGAGGATCTATCAGGAGCAGCGGGTATACCGAGAGCGGCTGTTTCAATCCTAGTTTCTGTGGATTCGGTATTGGAGGCTGTGGGGTTTATTTCTTCCGCTAATTCGTCTGTCGGTTTCAATCCTAGTTTCTGTGGATTCGGTATTGGAGGGTTGGATTTTGATGTTTTGAGATTCAAGAAATTTGGTTTCAATCCTAGTTTCTGTGGATTCGGTATTGGAGGCCATTCAAGGGTGCCACTTTCATGGCCACGCAGGCGTTTCAATCCTAGTTTCTGTGGATTCGGTATTGGAGGTCAAGGCCTTATCTTTCATAGTACGCAAAATGAGAAGTTTCAATCCTAGTTTCTGTGGATTCGGTATTGGAGGCAGAATTTACCGTTTTCGTCTCTATTTTTTTCAAAGTTTCAATCCTAGTTTCTGTGGATTCGGTATTGGAGGTCGATCTGCTGTCTATGGATTAATCATCGCTGAAATGTTTCAATCCTAGTTTCTGTGGATTCGGTATTGGAGGTAGCAAGTTTGAATCCGGCGAGCAAAATATTACGAGTTTCAATCCTAGTTTCTGTGGATTCGGTATTGGAGGTACCTAAGCTCCACTTTCCCTTAAAAGTACCTTCGCGTTTCAATCCTAGTTTCTGTGGATTCGGTATTGGAGGTTATGGGGTGCTTAAAATGCTATATTTTGATTTTTGTTTCAATCCTAGTTTCTGTGGATTCGGTATTGGAGGAACAAAATCAATGCTGGCTCCAGGGAAAGAACTCCCGTTTCAATCCTAGTTTCTGTGGATTCGGTATTGGAGGTGGGGCATAGCTGGTGTTGTGTACTGGCACGGTGATGTTTCAATCCTAGTTTCTGTGGATTCGGTATTGGAGGATTTTACAAACATTTGTGGTATAGTGAACGGATGCACTTGTTTCAATCCTAGTTTCTGTGGATTCGGTATTGGAGGTTGATCTCTTGACAGTGACTCAATACCTCAGAAGCAGTTTCAATCCTAGTTTCTGTGGATTCGGTATTGGAGGATCAGGCCGTCCTCACTTGATCATAACACGTATATGGTTTCAATCCTAGTTTCTGTGGATTCGGTATTGGAGGAATAGCACTACTGATGAACACAGTACAAATGTTTATGTTTCAATCCTAGTTTCTGTGGATTCGATATTGGAGGATATGTGGCAAAAGCTCAAAGAAAAATATCAACTCGTTTCAATCCTAGTTTCTGTGGATTCGGTATTGGAGGACTTTTAACACATCAAACAACGGAAATCATGAATATGTTTCAATCCTAGTTTCTGTGGATTCGGTATTGGAGGTGGCACGGATACTATCCATGAGATAATTCATTTCATGTTTCAATCCTAGTTTCTGTGGATTCGGTATTGGAGGATGATGTGATGGCTATGGGTGTATTTAACGACCATGAGTTTCAATCCTAGTTTCTGTGGATTCGGTATTGGAGGATTTTCTGTAGTCAGGATGTGATTTTATTTGGTTCGTGTTTCAATCCTAGTTTCTGTGGATTCGGTATTGGAGGACTCAGATCACGCTGGCCAATGCCGAAAAGCTAGCGTTTCAATCCTAGTTTCTGTGGATTCGGTATTGGAGGACATTGACTCGATTGGGAAATGTGGCGGCTGGTCTGTTTCAATCCTAGTTTCTGTGGATTCGGTATTGGAGGCTATCCGCTTTGGTTGCCGCTTTGGTGATTTTCAAGTTTCAATCCTAGTTTCTGTGGATTCGGTATTGGAGGTCGCGAGACCAGCTGTGATCACCCCGATGTAGTGGTGTTTCAATCCTAGTTTCTGTGGATTCGGTATTGGAGGTTTAATTGTTCGAAATAGCATTTTTTATAATGCTTTTGTTTCAATCCTAGTTTCTGTGGATTCGGTATTGGAGGGTTAGGACTCATGCAATTGACCTCTAATCCATCTAAGTTTCAATCCTAGTTTCTGTGGATTCGGTATTGGAGGAGGATTCCGTAATAATCGGAGACTTCTCCTAATTTTTGTTTCAATCCTAGTTTCTGTGGATTCGGTATTGGAGGTTTCATTTTTGATGGACTTTACCCGATATTGGCGGGTTTCAATCCTAGTTTCTGTGGATTCGGTATTGGAGGGTTTAGGGGTTTTGTTTTTCAGGGTTATTTTTCCCCGTTTCAATCCTAGTTTCTGTGGATTCGGTATTGGAGGCTGAACGACACACCATTTTTCCTTGATTTAAGGCTTCGTTTCAATCCTAGTTTCTGTGGATTCGGTATTGGAGGAAACACCGCAGGAGGCTACCAGAATCCTTACGATGGTTTCAATCCTAGTTTCTGTGGATTCGGTATTGGAGGTGAGGCTATTCGTGCATTAAATCCGGGAGAAACCCTGTTTCAATCCTAGTTTCTGTGGATTCGGTATTGGAGGTTTCTTCCAGTCCTCTCCTCAGCCAAGAGTTTTGAGTTTCAATCCTAGTTTCTGTGGATTCGGTATTGGAGGATGAAATTTTCAT
>Ga0189277_10642_pt1 | contig 3665 bp, 5 predicted proteins | sample N26A32minimetaG_FD_130325 | JGI IMG/M metagenome (GOLD analysis project Ga0189277, IMG submission 130325) | Marine microbial communities from the Costa Rica Dome - N26 A3-2 mini metaG | ecosystem: Environmental > Aquatic > Marine > Oceanic > Photic zone | place: Costa Rica: the Eastern Pacific... | reverse complement strand
GGACCAAACCCGCCTGGATTCGATCATCACCTTGATCGATGCAGAAAACTTCGACGACGTCGTTCTGGACACGGAAGTTGGCCGGGCCCAGGTGATTTATGGCGACATCCTGCTGCTGAACAAGTGCGACCTCGTCTCAGAGGAGCGGCTTGAGGCTGTCGAGCAGCAACTCAGAGCCGTCAAGAACGATGCGCGGATCCTGCGGTCGGTGAAAGGAGATGTGCCTCTGCCCCTGCTGCTCAGCGTTGGACTGTTCGAATCCGACAAGGTGAGTTCCCCTGCCGACGATCCGAGCCTGGATCACAGCGACTGCGACCACGACCATGGACACGATCACAGCCATGGGCATAACCACAGCCATGGGGACGGTCATGACCATGGCCACCATCACCACAGCCATGAGCACGGTGACCATCAGGACATCGAGGGCTTCACCTCCCTGTCGTTCCAGAGTGATGGGCCCTTTGCATTGCGCAAGTTCCAGAACTTCCTCGACAACCAGATGCCCCAGGAGGTGTTTCGGGCCAAAGGAGTCTTGTGGTTCAACGAAAGCGAACGCCGCCATGTGTTCCATTTGGCGGGCAAACGCTTTTCCATCGACGACACCGACTGGACCGGTGATCGCAAGAATCAATTGGTGCTGATCGGCCGCGACATCGACCACACCACCCTGCGGAAGCAACTCCAGGCCTGTGTGGCTGATTGAGTCAAAGGAACCCGCAACCCCTCCAAAACTCGCGTTGTGGTGGTTCCGTCTTGGCGCTGGTTCTCGTAGCTCCCGTGACAACGGAATCGCCTTTGCTCAGCACCCAGAGCGGTCATTTTTCAGTAATGAAATCGAGGTCGCGATGCGCGCTGATCAAAACCTCCGCGTTCTTCTGCTGTAACGCCAGATCAGCAACGTTGCTCAAGGCCAATCAACGCGCAAGGCTGTCAATACTTTGAAACCACTCACAAGCGACGCATGGACGACCACAACCAACAAAAGCTCACGGCTCGCGAGATGGTGCGAGCCCACGCCTACCCCGTACTGGCTGCCGTCAGCAGCCTCAGCCTGCTCAGCATCGCAATTCTGCTGATCCCGCAAGCAGTCAAAACCCATCGCTACAACCGCTGCATTGATGCACAGATCTCCATGCGGGCCAGCATCAATCCCAAGGGAGGCACAGATCCCGGCAAAATGAATTACCTCAAAGCCGTTAAACACTGCGAAGGCTTCTGAACCGATGCGCGCCATCCAACCGTTAACGGCACTCAACTTCTGCGTTTTGGCCCTGGTGGTGAACCAAGCACCAGGGATGGCCCACGGCAAGGGGATCTACGACACCGAAGCCGAAGCCCAGCAACGGGCCGCTGAGATCGGTTGCACCACCGTTCACGAGAACAACGGCCGCTGGATGCCTTGCGCTGATGAACGGGAACTCCACCAACAGCTGCGCAAGCAATGAAAGCCTCCAAAACAACCAGCCGGCAGGCGCGGCGCGTCCATCGCTGGCTTGTGCCGATCGCCGCAGCACCACTGCTGATCACCGCAGGAACCGGCTCCCTCTACAGCCTGCTGCTGGAGCAGAACATCGATGCCTTCTGGCTGCTCAAACTGCACACAGGACAGTTCGGCTGGCTCAACCTTCAGCCCGTGTACCCAGTCCTGCTGGGAACGCTCACCATCGTTGTGACCGTGTCTGGGCTGACGATGCTGCTCAGGCCAGCCCGCACGACAGGGGGTTAATCACCCCAATGGCCTCACTCCGCGCAAGTGCAGCCGCAGGAGCCACTGCCATGGCAGGGCTCGTGGTTGGAATGACCGGTAGCACAGGCTTCTGAACAGAAACTCTGGCCATCACGAACAACAGCCTGGGACGCCTGCACCTCACAGGTGCAACGCGGGCAGGCACAGGGCGTAGCGGGAGCCATCACAACCAATCAACTCACTGTTGTATAGGCCGAAAAAAATCCCTCCAGAACAAACACACCATTTCCACACACAAATTTACGCAGATAAATTGATAATGATTCTCACGTCACACAGCGACCCACAAGCAAAGAGCCGCTTCCAATAACAATAATAAAAGAAGAAGGAAAACAAGAGAAAGTCCAACAATCACAGCGCAATAGGCCAAATAGCACAAGCGGAAGCAATTAAATTCGCCACGAATCAATCAGGAAGCAGAAAAATAACGAGAGAAACGCCCAAAACACATGAACAAAAATGATCAGCTGAGAAGCAAAACGATGCGAGAAGTCATTGCATGGTGCTACCGACGCGCATCTCACCTTTCACTCACAGGCAACGACAAGGAGGCACAGGCCTTGACAGAGGAGCACATGGAATCGCTTCAGAACGCTAAGCCCGAAAAAATGCTATGGATCGGGAATTAACAGACACAGGCTCTTTTTCGCGGTGGCGCAATGTGCCATATCTCACTTCGAAGAAAGCAAATATCACAAGAGCAGACAAAATCAAAAATCCACATCGTGCTATAAAAGACATCGAATACGCACGAATCCTTGTGTTGACAGTTCATAGAAAGCAAAAAGATTTCAGCAAGAATATTAATCACAACCTGGTGTAGCAAAAATAACAAGTCAATACATCAATGAATACTGAGCAACACTATCGAGACAGGAGAGGAAAGCCAATATCCCTGAATTCATCAGAAACAGCCCACCTAGAACGACCTCACGCCGGAGAAGAAATAATAATAACAGTAAAGAGCGGAATTATAAGGATTGCAGCTAAACAATCCAAAAACATAGAAGACATAACTTTAGCTTTTGCATGCAAAGTAGATACATTCAAATTCCACTATCCAGAAGACCTTGAAATCACGATAGAAGCCGAAACAAACACGACTTATTTCGTGGAATGTCAAAAGGAAACAGAATCCAACACCAGTGACGCCATTATGGACTGGATCATTCAACTCCATATCGTGAGACATGAGGCAAATCTGGAAAGACGACTGATGAAATTTTTTGAATTACTGATGACAAGGTTGGGGAAGAGAACCGCGGAAGGCCTACTACTGGAACACACCTTGTCTCATGCACGCATTGCTGAAATCATTGGATCCACGAGATCTACCGTATCAAGGACGATTAGCGCCCTCAGGAAGACCCAAAAAATCTATATTGATGAATTAAAAAAACAGATCATTTTACCTGTGGATTAATCAACGCCCACAACGACAAGATCCACCCTTCCACTTGGAGCACTTGGATTTCTTGCAACCCTTTTTCTTGCTAACTGCGAGACGGTTTTCGGAGGACTCGGCCAAGTGCATAGCCAATCAATCCAACAACAATACCGCTTACCCTGAGGTTAGAACCAGCCTGCAGGAGTAAAAAAAGACACAAGCCAACAACTCATCTGACCAGAGAGAATCCACCTTTCCATAAATATTAGAGTGCCTAAGAGAATCCAAGAAAAAGCAAAGGCCCGAATCGAAGGAACTCGTGAATGTATAGAAAGCTACTTTGGAATGAAATAAACGAGTAGCAAGCAACACAGCGAAAAAGCAAAATGGAGCAGCCCTATGGGCTTTCCTGTGTGAGGAATCAAATGAAGCTTTTCCAGCAACTGCTGGTGGCTCCTGCCGCCCTTGGCCTTCTGGCCACCGGCGCCAATGCCGCCGAGCTGAACATCAACGGCGTTTCTGATTACG
>Ga0189277_10636_pt1 | contig 3726 bp, 4 predicted proteins | sample N26A32minimetaG_FD_130325 | JGI IMG/M metagenome (GOLD analysis project Ga0189277, IMG submission 130325) | Marine microbial communities from the Costa Rica Dome - N26 A3-2 mini metaG | ecosystem: Environmental > Aquatic > Marine > Oceanic > Photic zone | place: Costa Rica: the Eastern Pacific... | reverse complement strand
TGAAACCCAGGCTGACCGTGCCGGTCTGCTGATTAGTCTGGCAAATCTGCCTACCCAGCCACAGAGCGTGCCGATAATCTGCTGGTTCAGGTCGAAGGTACGCCGCTGAACGGCACTGATAATCTGGATGCACTGGAGTTTGTGCGCACGATTGCCGTTGCCCGTATCATGATGCCGAAATCTTTCGTTCGTCTGTCAGCCGGCCGTGAAAATATGAGCGATGAAATGCAGGCCATGTGCTTCCTGGCCGGTGCCAACTCGATTTTCTACGGTGAGAAACTGCTGACCACCGATAATCCGGATACCAATCACGATCAGCAACTGTTCAAACGCCTGGGTATTACCCCCTGGGTCGGTGACGACAAAGCCGAAAAAAAGCAGTGTTCGGCGGCCTGATAGCCAAGAGTGTCGCAACTCCCCTGGCATGATGAAATAACCGCTGCTTTAGCTGACCGCAAAGCGGCGGGTCGTTACCGCCAGCCCCGCCTGCGTCTGGGCGAGCAGGGCGTTAATGTCACGGTCGATGGCAAAACCATGCTGTCTTTCTGCAGTAACGACTATCTCGGTCTGGCGGCGCATCCCGATATCAAACAGGCCTTCAAACAGGCCGTGGACAGGGAAGGGGTCGGCAGTGGCGCTGCACATCTGCTGACCGGCCATAGTTATTATCATCAAGCGCTGGAAGAAGCTTTGGCCGATTTTACCGGCCAGCCTCGTGTGCTGCTGTTCTCCACTGGCTACATGGCCAATCTGGGCGCCATCGATGGTTTGCTTCAGCGCGGTGATGCGGTGATTCAGGATAAGCTTAACCATGCCTCTTTGCTTGATGGCGGTCGTCTGACCGAAGCCGATCAACTGCGTTATCCCCATGCAGATATGGCGCTACTGCATAAACGCCTGCATAACGCTGCTACTGCCAAGCACCGCTTGATTGTCTCTGACGGCGTATTCAGTATGGATGGTGATATCGCGCCTCTACCCGATATTATGGCGCAGGCCAGACAGCACCGCGCTGCAGTCTTGATTGATGATGCGCACGGTTTCGGCGTGATCGGCAAAGGGGGACGCGGTACTGTCTCGCATTTTGATATCGCCCCCGAGCTGGCGCCGATTCAGGTGGGTACCCTGGGTAAAGCCTTTGGAACCGGCGGTGCTTTTGTCGCGGCTGATGAAACGGTAATCGAGATCTTGATTCAACAGGCTCGCAGTTATGTCTATACCACAGCGCAGCCGCCGGCGGTGGCCGCAGCAACACTGGCCAGCCTGAAACTGGTGGAGCAGGAAGACTGGCGCCGTGAGCATTTACGAGCCTTAATTCAGCAATTCAGACAGGGCGCACAGCAGCTGGGCCTGAATCTCATGCCGTCACAGACCCCAATCCAACTGATCGTCATCGGTGATGATAAAAAAGCGCTGGCCGTGGGTAAAAGTCTGGAACAGGCGGGCCTTCTGGTCGGCGTGATTCGCCCCCCCACCGTGCCTAAAAAGACTGCCAGATTGCGTATTACTTTTTCTGCCGCACACAGCGAGCAGGATGTGAACAAACTACTGAATGCACTGGAGCAGGCCGGTGCATATTGAACAGCTGGGCAGTGGTCCAAATCTGGTGATGCTGCACGGCTGGAGCATGCATAGTGGCGTCTGGCATCAACTGGCTGACTATCTGGCAGAGCGATTTACGCTGCATCTGGTCGATTTACCGGGGCATGGTTCAAGCGATTGGCAGTCGGGTGGTTTTGAACTCGACAAACTGCTGCCGGCACTGGCTGATAAGCTGCCGCAAAAAGCGGTCTGGCTGGGCTGGTCACTGGGTGGTTTGCTGAGCCTCGCTTTTGCCCAGCGTTATCCCGATCGGGTCAGCAAATTGAGTCTGATGGCAGCAACGCCGCGCTTTGTTCGTGACAAAGACTGGCCCTGTGCGATGCAGAGCGAGGTGTTTGAGAATTTTGCAGTCAGTCTGGATGTCGACCAAAAGCAGACCTTGCAGCGTTTTCTGATGCTGCAGGCCAAGGGCGCGGACAAAAGCCGCGCCACGATTCGTGAGTTGAGCGAACGGTTGGCATTGCAGCACTCGCCTGATTCCGAGGCACTGCATGCAGGTCTGGATTGTCTGCTTCAACTGGATATGCGTGACGCATTGGCGGCATTGAATTGCCCGGTTCAGATGCTGCTGGGAACCCGCGATACCTTAATTCCGGCAGAGATGCCTGACTACGCCCGACAATTGAATCCGGCGCTGCAGGTCGTGATGCTCGACGGCCTCGGTCACGCTCCGTTTATGGCCCAGGCTGCGCAATGTCAGCAACAGATAGAACAGTTTATTAATGGTTGAATATCGTCCCGATAAGTCCAAAGTAGCCCGCTCTTTTGCTGCCGCCGCAGCGAAATATGATGACGTCGCGATTTTACAACGGCAGACCGCCGATGAATTACTGGATCGTTTGAGTCTGATGAAAATTCAGCCGCAGTCGATTCTGGATCTCGGCGTCGGCACCGGCCGAAACCTCTCTTTGCTGCAAAAACATTATCCCGAGGCTCAGCTGCTGGCGATGGATATTGCTCCCGATATGCTGCAACAGGCGCGAAAACGTTATCGTCAGGATCAGGGTCTCAAGCGCTGGCTGCCCGGCAGCAGTCACAAGCTGCAGTTATTGGCTGGGGACGCCGAGGCGATTCCGCTCGCTGATAACAGCGTCGATCTGATCTTCGCCAATCTGGCCCTGCAATGGTGTGAACCGTCAGTGAGTTTTGATGAAATTCAGCGGGTGCTGCGTCCCGACGGTCTGTTGCTGTACAGCACGCTGGGTCCGGATACCCTGACCGAACTGAGGCAGGCCTGGGCAGCGGTGGATGCCTACCCGCATGTGAACGTGTTTTACGATATTCATGATGTCGGCGATGCGATGACGGCCAGTGGTTTGTCGGATTGCGTGCTTGATATCGAACCCTATGTGCTGACCTATCCGACGCCGATGGCAATGATGCGCGATCTCAAAATTCTGGGGGCGCATAATGTCAATCAAGGCCGCCGCCGTGGTCTGACCGGTAAAAACCTGATGCGACAGGTCGTTGCCGAGTACGAAAATTTCCGGATTGAAGGGTTGATTCCGGCCAGCTATGAAGTGGTGTTCGGCCATGGCTGGAAACTGCAGCAAGCAGGTCAACGAGCCGCTGCCGACGGTAGTGTCAATATTCCTCTCAATGAGATTCAACGTCGATGATTCCCAAGCATGTGTTTGTGACCGGCACCGATACCGAAGTCGGCAAAACCCGGATTTCTGTCGGACTGATGGCTTTATTACGGCAACAGGGGCTCAGCGTGGCCGGCATGAAACCGGTTGCCAGCGGCTGTGACTGGATAGACGGGCAATGGCAGAATGAAGATGCGCTGGCGATGATTGCACAGAGTAATGTCTCGCTGCCTTATTCCCTCATCAATCCTTATGCCTTTGAGCCGGCCATTGCGCCGCATATTGCCGCCGGCCGGGTCAATACAGAAGTCTCGATTAGCGATATTAAACAGCAGTTTGAAGGTATCAAAGCCGAGAGTGATGCCGTGGTGGTGGAAGGTGCCGGCGGCTGGCTGGTTCCGCTCAACCAGAGTGAGACCATGGCTGATTTAGCTGTTGCCTTAGATTTACCCGTGGTGCTGGTGGTGGCAGTCAAGCTCGGTTGCATTAACCATGCGCTGCTCAGCATTGAATCGATCCAGCAACGCGGTATCAG
>Ga0189277_10602_pt1 | contig 4207 bp, 6 predicted proteins | sample N26A32minimetaG_FD_130325 | JGI IMG/M metagenome (GOLD analysis project Ga0189277, IMG submission 130325) | Marine microbial communities from the Costa Rica Dome - N26 A3-2 mini metaG | ecosystem: Environmental > Aquatic > Marine > Oceanic > Photic zone | place: Costa Rica: the Eastern Pacific... | reverse complement strand
TCTCTTTTCTAAGCATTTCCAATTCAGCTTTGGAATGTAGGTCACCTTGATTTTTGATACTCATAATGGCTCCTGATTTAGCAAGTGAACGCCAGCTATACACCTGACTGGTGATCAGCCCGTGTCGGCGACAATATTCAGGACAAGATAAGCCAGAACTTTCCCAATCTTCTACAATAAAGGCTTTTTGTTGTGAAGTGAGTAGCTTTCGACCACCGGAAGAAAGTCGTGCGTTTTTAAGTAAGTCTTCGATCATTTTGTTCCTAAGTTTAGGCAACAAAACTGGTCCAGTTATTTAAGCGGTTAGGAACATGTCTTATAAAAAGTTGATTGAGTCTGAAGTACTTATTGGATTACCGCTTGATTGGACAGGATTAGGACAAATCTCAAATATTTCATTGGAAAAAGAATATCCAATATTATTCGAACGAATTCATAAGATTTAGAAATCAAAAAAATCAGATTTTGATTACACTGTATAAAATAGAAGCTTTTTGTTCCCTTTTAGTTCATGGAAACTTAAATAGAAATTTAGCTCATCAATTGATTGGATATACATATGTAAAAAAAATAGGATTTTTAATTGGAGTAATTTCTTTTTTTGGGAGGATTTGGATTCAGAGTTTGCTAAGAATATTTTAGATTTGTATTTTGATTGAAATCGAGATAATATACAAGAGTTGCTAATTTTTTTATATGAAATATGAAAGTTCATTATATAACATTTTCTCTTAATTTAAATTCCCATACGTTCAGTTCGTGATGTTTTTGAGTTTATTACCTACTTGCAGAAAAGGTGACCGGTTAGAAATAGTTAAGAATAAGCATGAAAATGCCCAAACGCCCAAATAAGTATTTGAATTCAGTTTTGACCATTTACTCCCTAATGATTATCTTAGTTCATTATGATCGAAAACCAAAAAATCACGCTTTTGGCTGAGCTTTTTTATGAAAGATTAAAGGAAAATCCAAACAGGTTTTTTATAATTCAAAGCATGAGCAGTCATCCAAGGTGGGAGGAGTTCAAAGTGAAAACCAGCTATTTAAGCTATCATCATACCAAGATAGCGACTCGGGTATTGAGAAGGGAGGGAGTATATTCAGTGGGGATTCAAAAATCCCCTAAGTTCTTTTACGCTGCAGAATCCTTGCCCAAAGTCTGGAATTGGAAAGAGAATCTAATTTCAGAATGGCTGGATTGGGTAGGGGAGAATAGACTTAAACCAGAAGAGGCTTATAGTTCCTATCCGGAGATGGGTATACCTTGTGATATTTACCCCTCTTCCTATTCAGCCATAGTCCGGATCAAGATCTTTTTCCCACATCAATTAAAAGTAAGATTCAACGAGATAGAATCCCAAGCTTGGATGTTTCCTATGTTGAAAAAGTCAAAATTAATAGCGTTTTAACTTTTGAAATTGATTTTTCCACAAAAAAATACCCTGTACAGGAGGACCGCGCGTTAAGAAACAGTCCTGTGGACTGTTTTAGCAAGGGGCCAGCTTGCAGGGCTGGATTTATTCGAAAAATTCCTTTTCTTTATGATAATCAATTCTTTGGTGAATTTAATAAGCCCTTTACAACATGAAAAGATCTCCTTCAAGCTTTTCCTTTTTCCTGTTTTTGTTGATTTCATTTTCTCTGATGTCTTTTTCTTCAGAGGTAGTGGCGAAGACCGTCTATATCACCAAAACAGGAAAGAAATATCATACGAAATCTTGTCGCTATGGGAAGACAGGATTGGCTACAACTCTTGCTAATGCCAAAAAGAAAGGACTCACTGCTTGCTTAGTCTGTAAACCTAGTACAACTGAAAGTAAAACAACTGAGCCTACTTCAATTAAATCTAATACATCGATAACAAGACCAACTTAGAATGCCTCATCTCAGTGCATGGCTACCACACAGGCAGGTTCTAGATGTTCACGGAAATCTGCATCAGGTAGTAGCAATTGTGAGCAGCATACCGGGTTGGATAGGAGACCAATAGCTAGCTCCCCACCACTGTACGAGATGGTATTGATAAGGATATGAGGGTGGGATTTCAAATTCCCTCCTGACAATATAATAATTTACCTCCTTTCAGTGGAACGAAAAAATTTTATTTTTTTGAAAAACCTCATAAGAAAATAATTTAATTATATACTACTTTAATACTATTCAAATGGAACATATCCTAATATTTCAAGTCTATCAGGACTTGTTTCACTATTTGAGTATACCATAATTTCTTTCATGAAATATCCTTTAATTTCATAATTGTATGTAACTTTAAAACTATCTTTTTCGAAAGGCGCTAATTCCCCCGGGTTCCAATAAGGAATAGTACATCCACAAGATGTTTTTATGTCAATAATCCGCATAGGTTTATTACCAATATTTTGATATACAAAGTAATATTCGGAATCGAATTCATTTGTGAGGGTATCAAAATCATATTTCAATACATCAAAACGTAATTCAGCTTTGTAGTTACTCTCAATTCTATTTCTAATAAACAAAGCAATAACAGAACTTAAGATTACTACTATGAATAGAATAAATATATGTTTAAAATTCATCATTATTTAATAACGTTTGAGAGATCAATCTTTAATACCAGTTGATGATTATAATCGGTTGCATATAAGGACCTAGATTCTTTATCAAAATCTATAGAACTTAAATCATGAGTAATTTCTAAATAAACAATAGGTTTTCCAAACCAATCATAAACTCTTATAAAGCTTTCATTTTCTATTTCTTGATCTGTACCAACATTTTTCTTTGCTTCTAAGGCAAAAATATATTTTTCACTTACACTTATTCCATCGTATCCATTAATCCTTGGTCTTATAAAATTTGAAGATGGATCAATTTCTCTCCCATCATAATAATTATTCTGCCAATTTTCTCCGTCAACAATGCTTCTGAGTACATTCAATTCATAGTCAAAAATATCGATCCGATTAAAAATAAAGGTAGCTTGAATAAATAAATTTTCCTTGGGATGCTTATCAAAAGAGGCTGAATATAAGCTATTTATTACCTCAGATGGTAAGTGACTATCATTAGAAATTTCCGGAAATAGTTTAGATTTTTTAATTACTTTCGAATCTAAATCCAATGATTTAATTCGCCCTCTATTAGCTTCATAAATCCAACTTGTAGCATATGCCTTTCTGTTATCTCCCATTAATAGTTGAAAATATGGAAATACTCTCATATTAAATTTCAATCTTCTTTCTATAATAGGATCAATTGATTTTGAGGTCACTGTTTTAGAAAAATTCATTAGTTGGAGATATCCTCGCAGAAAATCAAAATACCATAAAAATATTTCACCATCCTTCTTTTCATATTGACCTAGAGTTGTCAATGGAATTTCCCATTCTTTCGGCCCATCTCCTTTTCGCCCTATTGGACCTAAATACTTTTCAGATTTTTTATCGAAAACGTGATAATTATATTCTCCACTATTTGTTAAGGTTAACAAAAAATCATCGATTACATGAATGTGATGATGATGATGATAATCATTTGTAAGAATGGGTTGACCAGATAATTTAACCTTCTTAGGAAAATCATTCTTTGTTACTTTTATAATAGATTGGCCTTGTAATAATATGGGGATCAAATACAAAAGAATAGTTAGAGGAGTTAATAAAATTTTATTTATCATATTATTTGATTTGATTTTTATAAGTCGGCAAAACCCTTTGCCGACTTAAATAAAATTACTTATAGATCAACCGCCTACAACCGGTGAACCGCATAATCCAATATTACTGCCTACACCTGTTGCATGAGTACAACCAGTAAGCTTACAAAATGTGGAGAGTGTGTTGTTTCCATCAATATTGTGATTGCAATATTGAACATCCATCATGCCTGAAGATGCTCCTTCGCTTCCAAAAGATGTTAATGGAGTAATTCCTAGAAAAACCCCAAAAGCGGAGGCAAAAACTAAACTTGCCAAGTACCGAAAATTACTTTTTTTTCTCATTTTAATAAAATTTAGTTGAAAATAGATTAAAATCGCTTCAAAAGTACTTTACTTTAAAAGCTTGACTAAAGAAATAAATAAAATTTTTATTTCCAATACTTCCCAGATTCAAGTAATAATTGCAACACTAATAGTTTAAGGAAGGAAGCCTAGGCTTCCTTCCTTAGGCTGAATAATTAAATTAGTGTTGACATGCAAAAATTCAATCAGCTCAGCCTAGAG
>Ga0189277_10542_pt1 | contig 5536 bp, 2 predicted proteins | sample N26A32minimetaG_FD_130325 | JGI IMG/M metagenome (GOLD analysis project Ga0189277, IMG submission 130325) | Marine microbial communities from the Costa Rica Dome - N26 A3-2 mini metaG | ecosystem: Environmental > Aquatic > Marine > Oceanic > Photic zone | place: Costa Rica: the Eastern Pacific... | reverse complement strand
ATTACCCGAAGGCGTAATATCCACGTAAAAACTAGTACTGTCTGGAGAAACAAAATTACTAGTTGTGCCATTCACCACGGTAATATCGTTCTCCGTCATATTATCTGCCTCAGAATTGAAGGTGATAGTTACGGGAATGGGATTATCATTGGTCGGATTACTGGAAGTGGTAGAAATGCTAACTGTAGGTGAAGTAGTATCGATGGTAATGCTCAAGGCAGAAGAAGCAGAACTGGTATTTGCGGATCCATCTGTTGCAGTTGCCGTAATGGTATGAGCACCAGCAGTCAAAGCGCTCGTAGTTATTGAATAATTTCCACCAGTTGCAATACCGCTACCTACTTCTCCATCGACATTCGATATTATTTTTACGGTAGCGCCAGCTTCCGCTGTACCTTCAAATGTTGGTGTGGTATCATTGGTCAGGTTATCTGAAGTAGACCCTGCGGTATGCTCCTCATTACCAGAGTCTGAGGAAGTAGCTAAATCTGGGGTGCTAGGCGCTGAAGGAGCTACATTATCTACCACGGTAATGGTAAACTCTTCGGCAAAATCATCAGTACCGTCATTGGTGTTTATTCTTATATCGTATGTACCTGCGGCCAGGGCACTGCCTGTTCTTAAAGTAGTACCACTAATATTAAAACTAGCGTTATCATCGTCTCCTGTACCTGCAACCAAAGAATAGGTATGGGTATCACCACCATCTGCATCTGTGGTAGAAAGTGTACCAACCGTTGTGTTTACTCCTGTAACACTTTGGTTGATAGAAGTAGCAGTAAGCGAAATATCCGTAGGAGCATTATTAGGTGGGACAGTAGCAAACTGCATGTTCGGTCTATTCGAGTTGACTCCAAAACTACTTAGACTACAACCTGAAGCACCATCGGTATAAGCATACCTATTTGAGCTATATGTTGTTACACTATACTCTACTGTAGAGTTACCACTGAAAGAATTGTTATCATAACAATAACTCACCACTATGCCATTGCCATCATAAGTATATGGAGTGTCGAAAACTATTGTGGCCCATCCCACACTAGGTGTATGTGTTCCTGAAAAGACCTGCGTTCCCCCACCTTCGAATGAGAAACTAGAAAATTCCGTTTGCGTGGTAGATTTGAGACTAATTGTAACATTGGATGTTACTGGGTTTACACTAGTATATTTGAATGCTAGTGAATACAACTTATCTCCATTTTTTAACCCTAGAGCACCCAGATCGGAAGCTGTAATTAAATATTCCCTTCTAGAGTCTTCGAAAAAATTACTTTGCGGAGTAACTGCATTGCTAGAGCTGGCAGTGTTTTCCGTGCCTACTTCTATAATTGGTGGGGTAGGCGCTACCGCAGCAGATACGGTTACATCACCTATCATAAACTTAACTTGGCCTTTGTTTTGAGCGTCATTCGGATTAGTACCTAGGTGAACCAAATAAACTTCATCAACATTCTGCCACTCACTACCAGAATAGTGTGTATCTCTGGTCATGGTAACATATTGCATATTGTCTATATCTCCTAACTGAAAATCTGACCGTACAACTTCCACCCCATTTCTAAGCCCAATCATCCTAAAATCATCACCAGGCGTTCTATCTGTAGTTGAAAAGAAAACCCATGAATCTAAGCTGAACTCTGCTCCAGAGGTTTCAGCAAACGAATAACCAGCATTAGGTGCCGAAGTGTTCACTAGACTGTTGGAATAGGCTAAATCCAATCCATCAGGCGGGAAATTTGCAAAATAATTAAAATCGTCATACTCGGTATAAGGTACACTTGCGCCAGCATCTAATCTAAACTCGCCTAGGGCTATTGCAGCTACACCATCTTGTCCTGTAGTAGCAGCATTTGCGTTACTTCCTCCAGCCCAGTTAACCACTGAATGAGAGATCATATTTAAGGTAGCAACATAGTCTCCAGAACTATCGGCTTTACCATCATTGACTTCGAACTGAAATGAAGTGTTTGTATTTCCGTTCTGTATATATTGAAGGTTACCAGCATCTAAATCTGCCTTTGTCACTTGCTGAGCCACAGTGACTGCTTCTCCCGCATCAAATGTATCATTAGAATTAGCATCTAAATACAATGTACCGTTTGTTGGTACAGCCTCAATTAATACATGATCTAAAGCATCTGAATCACTGTCGTTATAACCAAAATCATTAGTCGAAAAGGTATAAGTCAGATTCCCTGATGGATTTGCAGTGAAGGCAGAGGCGGTGGGGGCATTATTGGATACATCAGGAGTTATATTAATACCTGAATATTGATTAGCAGCTATATTAATAGGGCTCTGATTTGTAGTCCAATTAGCAGGATTGTGTATTGCTGCTCTTACAACAGAAACTGTTCCTGTAAGTGTTCCTGTGTATTTAGCATTATCTTCCTCTCCTTTATTAGGAAATAAAGCTAAAGCATTTTCCCCATTTGTTAAACCTGCAGGCATACCCGAAGTATCTCCACTTGCGGTACTACAAGATCCACTAATATGAGTACAAGTAGAACAGCTAAGCCAACCGCCTGCATCATCGCATCCAACAGTGTGTACATAATTATCATCTCCGTATATACCGGCAATAAAAGTTGGGTTAGCCGGTTCTACACCAGATGATGATTGATAAGCCAATATACTGTCTCCCCCAAGTAAACTGAAGCCACTTCCAGACAGAAATGCTGTTCCGTGAGTAACGGTAAAGCTATCGCCTGAAGTTTCTATGATTGATATAACAGTACCTATAGAAACTCCTCCTGCTGGTGCAGTCCAAGTAATATGGTCTTCTGAATTTAGATACCAAGTAGCATTTGTTGCATTCCAACCTTTATCCGTAAAATAAATAACTTCACCTCCGGGTATATCCGTTAAAGCTATAAAAGTAAAGCCATCGTCTGAATCGGTATGATACCCCACAAACGCAATATCTCCAGCACTAAGTGTATTTGAATACTCATCCTCACCCCTCACTGTTTTAGTAAACTCCTCTGCATAATCAGCAGTAGTAGCACCTGAATATATCTCGTTTGTTTCAGCAATATTAGATGTATATCTAGTCCATAAGTCTGTATCAGTATTAAGATTATACGGAGTGATATTTGAGGTGTAATTCCGGCTATCAGAACCCGAAGATTCTAACCCTTGAAAAACTGATTGGGCATATGCTGCTTGATAGTACGTTAATAGAATTAAAAACAGAATGATTCTTTTCATAAAAAAGTCAATTAAACTATATGGAGATGCTTGGTAATTCGTTTATAAAAGGACAGTTAGTATTCAAGAGATTCGGTGACTCAAATGAGCTTTAAATGTTCTCTTTAGCAGGAATGTTCAATACTATTTTACCAGTAGGAACTTCTTGCCCACTGGATTTGAAAGGTTGCCTAACTGTATATTTCATGAGTGTGGTGAAAGGTGTTATGCTCCCTAAAACAAGGACACCATTATTAAGCCATTAGCTTATAATAGACCTGGTAGTAGCAGGGAAACTCGTTAATGTTTTAGTTGAGTCTCTAACAGATGGTAGTATGCATCTGAAAGAGGGGTCTTAGAACACAAAAAAAGAACCTTTCGAACACAATAAATTGTACTAATCGGAAGTTGGCACAGGCTAATACACTCTGCCTCTGCGAAAAAGATAAGCAGCAGAGCCTCTCTCAGCTCTTATTTCTTTAGGTGTTTTACCACAAAACTGTTTGAAATCTCTTGTGAAGTGAGCCTGATCGTGGTAGCCCATTTCGTAAGCCACATCAGATAATTTACCAGAACTACCAAGATCATCAATCATTTTCAGAGATCGATCAAACCTAACTAGCTGTATAAATCGCTTAGGGGAAAAGCCTGAATACTCTTGAAATATGCTTGTAAAGTGTCTTTCCGTATAGCCCATCCACTCTGAAAGCTCCTTTACAGTAAGGGAGTATGCTTTGGCGTCTACTATTTTCTTATAAACTGACTCTACATCTTCCCTCATGGGGTTTTTCTGAAGTTGCGCTAGTATAAATCGCTGCATCTGGTTCATTAGCCGAAGTGAACTCAGCTGACTAACATCTACTGGCAAACCACTATCTTCAATATTAAAGATAGTGTCTAGCCTAGTAAAAGTATTCAATATGTCTTTAGGTTTTACTCTGAAGATTAGACCTAGATAAACAGGATATATCGAGGCTGCTAAAACTGTTATTTTAGGGTGAACATAACGAGCAGCACCATCTAAATAAGCTAAATAATAACCAGTGCTTACTGTTGAACAGTTGTTTGAAGATTCGAATTCAACTTGAAACTCGCTCTCTGTTTTGATATAGAAGAATGCAATTCTACCAGAAGGAAGCAGGTAATCTTCTCTACTCTTCTCTGCATCGTAAGACATTTCAAAGAAAGACCTGACAGCACAAGAAAGCTCTTTGCGAGGTTCAATATGGCCGAGCTTTAAAGTCATTTACAGTTAGCCAAATGATTAACAAACCCAAACCAGAGGATGTAATCACTGAGATAACCATTAAGTAATGGCCACGAGAAAAAATGCGTCTTACATTTGTACAATGAAGGACACCTCATATTAGGCGAAATAAAAGTTGAGTCTATGGCGATCTGGTTAAAAACCCCAATAACCGCTCTAAAAATACCATTAAAACAGAATACAACCTTAAAAAACCAAGAGATTTAGCTAAATGGTTTTGCCTTCATCTAGTAGCATTCGCCTACTTTCACAAGGTAAAGCACTGAATATCAACAAACAGCCTAATTCTTATTTCTGCTTATTTTTTTCTCAAAATCATACTTCGTATTCCATTAAGCCCACCCTTTTAGTATTAGCCAAAGAAAAGAGCTCATGACACGTTTGCCATGAGCTCAAAATCAACATAAATATGATCAACAATTTATTTTTCTACCCTTATCACGTAGTTACCGGCCATGCCAGCTCTTACCGGCCCATCGGACTTAGTAAAGCTGAACACAAACTTGCTAAAGGTGAGCTGTTGGATGTTCACCACTTTGCCATCGTCTAGGTTTACCACTGCGGCTGACTCATCGGCCCACTCCCATGTGCCACTGGCACTGAATAGGTCGCCAGCGTTGGTGGTGGTGTATGTGCCATCTGCAAAAGACAGGGCAAAGCCCGGATAGTTGGGGCTAACATCTGCTCCTTCTAGCTTGATGCTCCCAAACTCTCCTAGCGTCCACTGACCAGCTAGCTTCTCGTAAGCAAGGTCTTGAATGCTTGGCCCCGTACCGTCATCTTTCTGCTCGCAGCCTAACGACAACAAAGCGATTACTGCTATTAGTGTGAGGGTGTATATGCTCTTTATTTTCATCTTGGTTGCATGTTTTATCCTCACCCTGCCCTCCCAAAGATTGGGAGGACGTGGGGTCGGTATATTCTACTTACTTCTGTTACTACTTTCTGATTAGGACTTTCTTTCTCACAAGTGATCTCTCATTGCTGAACTGGATGATGTACAGACCACTTTCAAAGTTGGTTACATCGATAGTCAGCTCCGACTTGTCATAACCTTCTTTCTCTAGTCTGCTCACT
>Ga0189277_10538_pt1 | contig 5637 bp, 10 predicted proteins | sample N26A32minimetaG_FD_130325 | JGI IMG/M metagenome (GOLD analysis project Ga0189277, IMG submission 130325) | Marine microbial communities from the Costa Rica Dome - N26 A3-2 mini metaG | ecosystem: Environmental > Aquatic > Marine > Oceanic > Photic zone | place: Costa Rica: the Eastern Pacific... | reverse complement strand
GTCACCACCGACATTGGCAACATAGACCGCTTCGATATCGGACAGATCTTTCCAGGCTTTGTTAAGGGAAGCCTTAATGCCGGTTTTTGCGCGTTGGAAACTGTGACTGTCATTGAGACCACTTTTGTCCAGCGTGGCCCATTTGACGCGACTGTTGCCAATATCAACCAGTAACTTCATGAGGCAAACCTGATGCTGATGTGGCTGTTGGAAAGCTGATGAATCTGATTATCGCGCAGATAACGCAATTCACCCTGCTCGTTGATACCACAGGCCAGTGCCGGAATGCGCTGATTCCCATCTATCAGGGTGATGGCCTGCTCATGTAGTGCATCATACTGAGGCCAGAGCGGCAGAAAGTCGCTGAGACCACGGTGTTCAAACAGTTCAATTGTTTCGATCATGTTCTGAATTATTTTTCCTGCCAGCCAGTTTCGACAAGGAACAGGGTCACATAACTGTTCGAGGCTGGTGGAAGGTTGTTGGATTAAATTCCGGGTGGATGGCGGAAGCTTAAAGTTAAGGCCGATACCCACTACCGTGAATTGCTTGGTATTGAATCTTGATTCTACAAGAATTCCAGCCAGCTTTTGTCGCTGATACAGCACGTCGTTAGGCCATTTGAGCTGTAACTGCTTGATTCCAGCTTCCTTAAGCGTATTTATCAGACTGATGCCGATAGCGATACTAAGGCCGTTTCTGGGGGTATCTGCGCAATTGGGCCAAAATAGTGAGAGGTATAGATTACCGGCAGCAGGAGACTGCCATTGATCGCCACGTCGTCCGCGCCCGGCTGTCTGGGTTTCAGCGAGACACACGGCCGGTGACTGCTTACCACTACTGAAGCGTTGCCACAATGCATCGCTGGTAGAGTTGATTTCAGGGTATATCAGTATCTCTTCCAGTTGTTCTAAAGTGGGAGCTGATATGGCGCGGCTGATTTCAGCCAGAGATAATGGGGCAAAAGCGGATGGATTCAAAGAAACGGTCTTGGTGATAAAACGTTCGATTAGTCTAGCAGGGGCAGGAGTACGCTGTGAACCCGTTTCTGTGGGGAGAGTGACTAGACTTTAATATCGAGCAGGCTGCCAATCATTTCATTACTGGTTTCGATGACCTTGGAAGCGGCTTCAACCTGGCGCTTGTTGGCATCCAGTTGTACCAGAGACTGGGTCAGCTGTTCACTGGAAATCTGATCGGCACGGGCAATCTGGCTGGCGTTCTGGCTGGCGCCGGCGATGCCGCTCTGTACCCCGGCGATGCCGGATTGGAAAGCTGAAATGCTGTTCATGGTCTGTGTCTCCCAGTGTGTAATGAGACTTTTATCACATTACTGCTTAATTTTTTGTGATGTGTTTCGCGTTTTTGCATCTGTTTTTATAAAAATGATACTGCCACAAAAACACAGGGAACTGAAAATCAGTGCCAGAAGTGGATACAGTAGCATACTGTCACCACTGTAGAGTTCACCTACAGCATGGCTGAAATAAAACAGCATCAAAAAGCTGGTCCAGGCATGGGTGTAGGGCTTAGCGTAGAGTAACCCCCGCATAGGAAACAGCAGTGGTACAACGCCCAGTACCAGCATGGCGGCGGTGGGGAAGTTGTCTGAATGCGGCGCAATCAGGATCCAGCCGAGCAGGGTCAGCATCAGGCCGAAGAAACTGAGCAGAGTCAGCCAGCGGAAAAAAAGCACTTTATTCATATTAGTTTGGCGGTCACTTCTGCAATACGTTTACCCAGCGCCCGGCATAGCTGGGCTTCTTCATCGCTGAGTTTGCGATTATTCTGGCTGCCTGCGACATGGCTGGGGCCGTAGGGCGTCCCGCCACTATCAGTGAGCATCAGCCCGGGTTCACTATAGGGCAGACCCATCAGCAGCATGCCGTGATGCATCAGCGGCAACATCATCGACAAAAGGGTAGATTCCTGGCCGCCGTGCAGGCTGCCGGTCGAGGTAAATACCGCGGCCGGTTTACCGGCAAGCTCACCGGATAACCAGATATCACTGGTAGAATCGATGAAATATTTGAGTGCCGCCGCCATATTACCAAAACGGGTCGGACTGCCCAGCACTAAAGCATCGCAATGTTTGAGATCATCATGCGTGGCATAGAGGTGTCCTTGGGCCGGAATAGTGTCTTCAGTTGCTTCACACACCGCCGAAACGGCCGGTACAGTGCGAAGCAGGGCATGACAGCCGCTGACACTTTCCACTCCGCGGCCAATCTGCTCGGCCATGCTTTTAACATGGCCGGAGCGGCTGTAATAGAGAATCAGGATATCAGCCATCTGCTAAATGATATCCAGCACGGATTCAGGGGGACGGCCTAAACGGGCCTTGTTGTCTCTAATTACGATGGGACGCTCAATCAGTTTGGGATGTTTGACCATGGCGTCAATCAACTCATCTTCACTCAGGCTGGGATCTTTCAGATTCAGCGCTTTGTAGTCATCTTCCCCTTTACGCAACAAATCACGCGCTGAAATACCCAGTTTTTGCAGAATCTGTTTCAGTTCAGTGGCGCTGGGCGGGGTGTCCAGGTATTTGATGATTTCAGGTTCAATGCCTTTTTCCTCCAGCAGGGCCAGCGTCTGTCTGGACTTGCTGCAGCGCGGGTTATGTAGAATCTGAATATCGCTCATCGAGTAGGCTCCAATAATTTTTCCAAAGCAGATAAATGAATTTCGACAGGACGAATTGTGCCCCATTGTGAACATCCCGGGCACTGCCAGTGCATAGTGCGTCCGGAGAAGCCACAGTTTTTACAGGTATAGCGGTCACCCTTATGGATGAGGGCTGTCGTGACTTCTTTAATTAGTGGAATCAAGACCTGATGGTTGTCCTCGCCGAGCATGATCAACTGATGCAGCCCTTCCACTGAAGGATGCTGATATAACTCGCGATAGAGGAACTCCTGTGCGGCCTGGTTTCCCTTTTGTTTGCGGATCAGCCGGGTTAGTAATATCCGCGCTGAGGTTAAGTTGGGATGGCGCTCCAGCAGGCTTTGCAGCCAGTCACGAAACAGGTGCATATGACCGGTTTGTTCATAGCAGCGCTCCAGCAGCGGCAGTGCCTCGGACAGGAAAAAATGATTTTGTTGTTCAATTTGCTGTAAAACCCGGATGGCTTTGCGGTATTGTCCGGCGTGAATCAGCATTCGTCCTTCCAGCAGGCTCGCCCGTACACAATTAGGGTCGAAGTGATGCGCGCTGCGCAGTAAACTAAGCGCCTGCTGCCGATCGCCCTCGATCAAGGGGTCAGCCAGTTCACAGTAAAACTGGGCAATCAGGGTATGAGTATTGGTTTTTTTATCAGTCGGCAGTTTTTTCGCCATATCAATGGCTTGCTGCCACTTTTTTTCCTGCTGATAGATGCGCAGCAGTTGTCTGGGGGCTTCTGCAGGCGGTGGTGTCTGTTGCAATAGTTCCAGAAACAACTGTTCGGCCCGATCCAATACCCCCGCGCTCATATAATCAAGGCCTAATTCAACCAGAGCCTGGGTTCGCTGGGCACTGCTCAGGGTCGGGCGCGCAATCAGGTTCTGATGAATGCGTATTGCACGCTCAGTTTCGCCGCGACGACGAAACAAATTGGCGAGAGCCAGATGTGTTTCAACGGTTTCACTGTTGACTTCCAGCAGGCCGATAAAGACATCAATGGCTTTATCTGGCTGCTCATTCAGCAGGTAGTTCAACCCTTTGAAATACTCCGGGCTGAATGCGGAGTCCTTCGGCCGGTATCGACGCTTGTAGTGGCGACGAGCCATCAGCCAGCCGGACAGGGCGGCAACAGGTAGCAGGAAAAAGAGCCATTGCAGCATCACAATTAGTGATTATCTTTAATAGGCAGAATTCGCAGGCTGTTAATCTCCTGCTCGGAAACAGACAGCCGGTGCTGCAGACGGCGGTTCTCATAACGCAATTTCAGCGTTGTCAGCATCAGCACGATCAGGCCGATAGCGACACCCAGCAACATAGCCATGACCAGTAACACGGAGAGTGGCATTGTGAACTCGCCGAAATAGAAATTGACTGTCACGGCAGTCATATTGAATGCGGCAAATGCGGCACTGAAGATAAATATCAGTGCGAACAAAAGCAGGAAAAAGATTTTTCGCATACTGCGCAGTCCCTCAATATTACTTAAATCAGAGCAAAGTGTTTCACACCATGATCATACCGTAAAAACGATCCTTGCCCAGAACAGGTGCAAATCATGTAAAATATCCGTTTAACTAAAGACAGGCTGGAGCCTGCATAACTCGTGTTTTTGGAGAATTCAACATGACCTTTGTTGTCACAGAAAACTGTATCAAGTGTAAATATACTGACTGCGTTGATGTCTGCCCAGTAGATTGTTTTCACGAAGGTCCTAACTTTCTGGTCATCGATCCAGACGAGTGCATCGACTGCACCCTGTGTGAGCCGGAGTGTCCCGCAGAAGCGATTTTCTCGGAAGATGACTTACCGGATGAGCAAATGGAGTTTCTGCAAATCAACGAAGAACTGTCACGTGTGTGGCCGGTTCTCGCTGAGAAAAAAGATCCGCTGCCAGATGCCGAAGAATGGGACGGAAAGCCGGATAAAACACCGCTGCTGGAAAGATAGTCAGCTGTCGAGGACAGATATAAAAAAGCCCGCTTCCAGCGGGCTTTTTTTATGTTTAAATCTTAATTTAATCCATCAGTTTCTTGAGCTTTTTGATGGCATTATTTTCAATCTGTCGAATCCGCTCTGCTGACACCTGATACTGGTCTGCCAGGGTGTGCAGCGTTGCCTTGTCGTCTTCATTCAACCAGCGCTGAGCGATGATGTCGCGGCTGCGTTCATCCAGTGTCGATAGCGCATTAGCCAGTTTCTGATGTTGATAATCACTGAAGTCATCCTGCTCCAACTGCTGTGAAGGGTCAGCATTGTCCGGCGCGGCTAAGTAAGCCACCGGTGAATAATGACTGTCTTCGTCATCATTGTCGGTCGGTAGTTCGAATGAAGTATCCGGTTGCGCCAGTCTGCGTTCCATGTCCATGACGTTGGCCGGTGTCACACCCAAATCCTCGGCTACCGCTTCAACTTCTTCCTGATTCAGCCAGCCCAGACGCTGTTTAGCGCTGCGCAGGTTGAAGAACAGTTTACGCTGGGCCTTGGTGGTGGCAATTTTGACGATGCGCCAGTTACGGATAACATATTCGTGAATTTCGGCTCGGACCCAGTGCACAGCGAAAGAGACCAGACGCACCCCTTTTTCCGGGTTGAAGCGTTTGACCGCTTTCATCAGGCCGATATTGCCTTCCTGAATCAGGTCGGCCACCGGCAGACCATAGCCGCTGTAACCCTTAGCGATGCGGACTACAAAGCGCAGATGTGACAATACCAGCCGTTGGGCGGCATCAAGGTCACCATCACGCTGCAGCCGGGTTGCCAGGTCGTGCTCTTCTTCAGCGGTCAGGACAGGAATGGTGTGTACCAGACTGGTGTAGGCGTCGAGGTTACCGATCGGTGCCAGAGCCAGTTCGTATTGGGCCACATTTGTTGTCATCTGCACAGTCTCCAGAGAGTCATCACTTAAATCATAGCATTAAATGTTATCTTGCCACTATATGAGGCATAAAACAGGGTAAAAGTTCCTGTTTTTAG
>Ga0189277_10532_pt1 | contig 5716 bp, 5 predicted proteins | sample N26A32minimetaG_FD_130325 | JGI IMG/M metagenome (GOLD analysis project Ga0189277, IMG submission 130325) | Marine microbial communities from the Costa Rica Dome - N26 A3-2 mini metaG | ecosystem: Environmental > Aquatic > Marine > Oceanic > Photic zone | place: Costa Rica: the Eastern Pacific... | reverse complement strand
GTGCTGCCCAGATGGACGGCGCGATCCTGGTGTGCTCGGCCGCTGACGGCCCGATGCCGCAGACCCGTGAGCACATCCTGCTTGCCCGCCAGGTCGGCGTGCCGGCGCTGGTGGTGTTCATGAACAAGGTTGACCAGGTCGACGACGAAGAGCTGCTCGAGCTCGTCGAGATGGAAATCCGCGAACTGCTGTCTTCCTACGAGTTCCCGGGCGACGACATTCCGATCGTCAAGGGTTCGGCCCTGGCTGCCGTGGAAAACCGCGATCCGGCGATCGGCCGCGACGCGATCCGCGAGCTGATGGCTCAGGTCGACGAATACATCCCGACGCCGGACCGCCCGAAGGACCTGCCGTTCCTGATGCCGATCGAAGACGTGTTCTCGATCTCCGGCCGCGGCACGGTTGTGACCGGCCGTGTCGAGCGCGGTATCGTCAAGGTTGGTGAGGAAGTCGAGATCGTCGGCATCAAGGACACCAAGAAGACGACCGTTACCGGCGTTGAAATGTTCCGCAAGCTGCTGGACAGCGGCGAAGCCGGCGACAACATCGGCGCGCTGATCCGCGGTGTTGCGCGTGAGGACGTCGAACGCGGCCAGGTTCTTTGTAAGCCGGGTTCTGTTACCCCGCACACGAAGTTCAGGGCAGAAGCCTACATCCTGACGAAGGAAGAGGGTGGCCGTCACACGCCGTTCTTCACAAACTATCGTCCTCAATTTTACTTCCGTACGACGGACGTGACAGGTGTTGTTTCACTGCCGGAAGGCACGGAAATGGTGATGCCTGGCGACAACGTGTCGGTTGACGTCGAGCTGATCGTGCCTATCGCCATGGAAGAAGGCCTGCGCTTCGCTATCCGCGAAGGCGGCCGCACCGTCGGCGCTGGTGTTGTTGCCTCGATTATTAAGTAATTCTTACCTAGATTTAGCTGAGCTGTTCTCCTGGGTCGGTGCACTCAACTTCCGGAGATTCATTCTGATACTTCGGAACTTTAGATGAGAAAGCTTTTTGTGTTGTTGCCGAGTGGGACATGGCGTCGAACTTCGATGAAGTTGTCGCATTCTCCCAATCTAGGCTCAGGACTCATTGATCAAAGCCAGAAGATGATGGTTGCGGCGATGCAGATGGCCGAGAAGAAGGTATGGGCGCATCTGTCGTATCGGGTTGCAATGCGCCGCCAATCCTTGAGCTTGCCGAACATGTTCTCGATTTTATGTCGCTGACGATAGAGGTTTTTGTCATAATAGATGGGCTGCTTGCGGCTTCTGGTCGGCGGAATGCAGGGTGCGATGCCTTTGTCCGGCAGGGCCTTGCGGAACCAGTTGCTGTCGTACCCCTTGTCGCCGAGCAGGCTCGAAGCATTCGGCAAGGCATCGAGCATAAGCCGGGCGCCCTTGTGATCACTCATCTGGCCCTGTAATAGCAACATGATGATCGGTCGGCCCGCATTGTCACATACGGCGTGTAGCTTGGAGTTCAGCCCCCCTTTGGTTCGCCCGATGCGGCGGGGAACATCCCCTTTTTAAGCAGGCTCGCCGCCGTGCGGTGGGCCTTCAGGTGCGTGGCGTCGATCATGATGCGTTCGGGCTGAGGCCCTTCGCCGGCAAGGGCCGCGAAGATACGGTCGAACACACCGAGCCGGCTCCAGCGCATGAAGCGGTTGTACAATGTCTTGTGCGGACCATATCCCTTTGGCGCATCCTTCCATTGCAAACCGTTACGGATCACATAGACGATGCCGCTCACCACGCGCCGGTCATCGACGCGAGGTACGCCATGCGAAAGCGGAAAATACGGCGATATCCGCGCCATCTGGCGCTCGCTCAGCAAAAACAAATCATCCATCACAGCCTCCTTCAACAGAGACCGTGAATCACATCTCAAACCAAATTAATAGGTCCTGAGCCTAGGCTGTTTTGCGGTGAATTGTGAATATCATTTGCAAACAGAGCAATGTAAATGCCACCAAGTTACTTTTTCAACCTAAAGCGCGGCAACATCTCCGTTGTGACAACAAGAGAGGAGTCGTAATCCATGTTTTCACGACGTGTCCCTCCCTGCGGGTACCCACGTGGATTGCCTATCATGCGCGTGTTTCCGATCTCGAAATCGAATGAATTATGTCCATGACCGCTGATCCAGAGATCGGGAGACAAATCGTCGTCTTCGCAGATCCAAGAAAGATCGGACCCAAAGGCCGGAGACAGTTTCCTGTCTTCAAGCTTTTCCTGATATTTCGGGTTTAGACATCCTCTCGCAGGACTATGATGCGTCACAACGATGCGTATGCCGTCGAATGGCTTCTGTAGCTCCCGGACGATGTAGCCAACGGATTCCTTGTGATATTGCAAGGTCTCCTCCGGGGTCAGAGCGAAACCTCGTCCGCCATTGTCACGGAATCCACTACACAGCCGATAGTCATTCATCCGCTCTTGGGCCGTCCGCATAGCCGTTTGCTGATCGACCCCCTCAGACTCGTAAAGCTTAAAATCCGTCCAGAGAGTTGCACCGATAATTTTGGCTTGCTCCCCATCACGGGTTGGCAGGACGACGTTGTCGTTTTCGAGGAAACGTATTTCGTTCACGTGCGGATCGTCATTATTATGCGGACCAAATCTCTCGACATGGATTTGCCTTAGCCTGTTCAACGAAAGGCCTTCGTCACCCGTGGGTAGCAATTGCCGGAGAAGGAAGCGCGTATCCTCCAGGCTAAGCGCGTACCTATCATGCAGTACAGCACTTTGAATGATCCGCCAGAGCGCCTCTTCCTGGAGACGGACCTTCTCGTCTTCGTTTGCCTTGATGCAAACAGCCCGGAGGTCGTCGATATTCTCCTGAACTGTCCGCTTAATTTTGTAATGTTCGTGATTGCCAGCAATTTTTACCACGGGACAGCTGTTTTCAAGTCGCCAACGGTTTTCGTGCTCGACTTCTGAGCCGCGGAAGATGTCGCCTGCCGAAATGATGAAATCGAGATCGCCAAGCTTGCCGTCATCGATCGGATCTAATGGGCGAGTTTCATGAAATTCATCATGTAGATCAGAAAGAACGTGAATTCTCATAAGAGCACTTCACCAGTATTGATCGTCGAACTCGGTGGTCCCACCCTCCAGGTAACCTCGCCTGTAAACATCAAAGAGCATCTCCCGTTGTGGATGGGTCTCAGCAAAAGAACGCGCGACGTCAAAAAGAAAGATCTCCTCGTCGCCTTTCTCTTTTGGAAGCAGGTGAAATGCCGCTTTATCTTCAATTAGGTCGGTATGATATAATTGCGTACGAACTTGGCAATTCATCCTGTCAAATTCTGGAATTTCCCGTCCATTGCAAACCGTGCAGAACCCAATCAAACTGAAAAGCGCTTCCTTCGAAGGCGGCGTCGTCGAAGACCAAAAAGGGGTTTTCTGCAATTCGAAGACGTCCATAACGGAGTCTAAGGAGGGTGGTATGATCTTACCTATGCGGTCGAATACGCCAATAATGTCATCAGAGTAATAGTCATACGCCACTACGACCTCAGGCATTCGCTCAAGTTCCTGTCTTTTTGGGGAAGGATTTGCGGTTTCACCGCAGACAGTCCGCGGATGAATTGATCAGCGGGTCAATAAGCCGATTCACGCAATCAGGCGACAAAAGAACGAGTTCGAGTGAGACAAATTGGTGCGCACCAATAGGAGCCAGTGCGATGCGCACCACTTGATTCTGCCTTTTTCCATTTTCATCTTTTAAAACATTGACTCACTCACGCACCACCTCGCGAAACTTTGTAGTTTCGGCGTTAGTGATATAGCAGCCATTTAGTAATGCGACACTTGGGCCAGTTAGAGATGTGACACTTCCCGTCCGTCTGACGCTGGTCAATATCAACGTTGGAAGGAAGACTGGCTTCCGCACGTCTAAGCGCTGACGGAGCTGCAATGTCTTTGATCACCATGTCGCAACATGAACTGAACCGGCTGGAAGCCATCCAGAAGATCCGCGATCGAAGATTGAGTGTCGTTGACGCTGCCAGGCTTCTGAGCCTCAGCCGGAGCCAGGTCCATCGGCTCTTGCAGGCTTACGAGCGTGACGGTGCCGCTGGTCTTGTTTCCGGCAAGCGTGGCCGTCCCAGCAACCGCCGTCACAGCGACGAGTTTCGCAATGCCGTCCTCGACCTGGTGCGCGAGCGTTATCACGACTTCGGTCCAACCCTGGCCCGTGAGAAGCTGCTTGAGCTTCATCAGATTGCCGTCGGCAAAGAGACCTTGCGCCAATGGATGACGGAAGCTGGTATTTGGACATCGCGGCGCGAACGCAAGCAGCGGATCTTTCAGCCGCGCGGCCGGCGCGATTGCCTCGGTGAACTCGTCCAGATCGATGGTTCGCATCACTGGTGGCTCGAGAACCGCGGCCCCAAATGTGCCTTGCTTGTCTACATCGACGACGCGACCGGCAAGCTGCTACATCTGCGTTTTGCGTTATCCGAGAACACCTTCGACTACCTCCTGGCAACTAAGGCCTATCTGGAACAATGGGGAAAGCCGCTTGCATTCTACAGCGACAAACACGGGGTTTTCCGGACCACACATGCGTCCGAGATGGACCGGACCAGCGGGCTAACGCAATTTGGCCGCGCTCTTTACGAGCTCAACATCGACATCATCTGCGCCAACACCCCGCAAGCCAAAGGCCGGGTCGAGCGCGCCAACAGAACTCTTCAGGACCGGCTGGTGAAGGAATTGCGTTTGCGCGGTATCTGCACGCTTGAAGAGGCCAACGCATTCGCCCCGGAATTCATCGCGGATTTCAACGGTCGTTTTGGCAGGGAACCGCGCAATCCGAAGGACATGCATCGACCACTGGCCGATCATGAGAATCTGGATGGGGCCATGTGCCGGAAAGAAGTCCGCACGGTGTCACAGGCTCTGACGCTACGCTATGAGAAGGTGATTTTCATTCTGGATCCGACGGACTACGCCAAGACCCTGCCCCGCCAGAAGGTGATCGTCTGCGACTATCCCGATGGCCGGCTGGAGATCATGCATGAAGGCACAATTCTTCCCTATCGAGCCTTTGATACATTGCGCTCAGTTCATAGAAGCCCAGTGGTCGAGAACAAACGTCTGGACGATATTCTTTCGATTGTGGCTGAGATGCAGGACGGGCGCGAGCAACATCGGCGGAGGCAGCATGGTCCGAGCCGCCAAGGGCAAAAGGATCATATGTTCGGCATCCCGGATGGCAGCGTGAGCAACGGCTACCAGAAGCGCGGTCGCAAACCTGGTCGACGGACGGATTTCACGAATGATCCCGAGGTCAATGCTAAGAGGCAGAAGGCATTGGCGAGAATCGCTGCATGTGATTGATCGTTCGTTTAAAAGTAGATTTTTATTGCGTGTCTTCTATACCGATAGCAGTGAGGCTCGGTGCTATGATTGATATGTTTTCACCAAGTGCAGTAAAACGTGATCCTCCAGATATTGAGTTAGTCAAAGAAGTTACGCTGCAACAATTTTCGAATTGGCTAATGCGACATTTTGGAGCGCTGCCGCAACATCTTGTGGAGCCTATTCGTGATTTGACAACGCTTATGAGGGGACTTGCTCCGATTTATGAAGAACTGCGTGATGGCGACAGTTTATGGCTGTGTCGAAGCCGTGTAATTGGCCCGCTTCATGGACATGAAGGTATCGCTCTCGTTCGCGACAAACAGCCAGTAATCTACATTCGAATAATACAACGC
>Ga0189277_10521_pt1 | contig 6135 bp, 5 predicted proteins | sample N26A32minimetaG_FD_130325 | JGI IMG/M metagenome (GOLD analysis project Ga0189277, IMG submission 130325) | Marine microbial communities from the Costa Rica Dome - N26 A3-2 mini metaG | ecosystem: Environmental > Aquatic > Marine > Oceanic > Photic zone | place: Costa Rica: the Eastern Pacific... | reverse complement strand
GGGTCAGACTACCGGCCAGCTCTTCGTCGCTGTCCAGCTTACTGAAGTAAAAGCGGGTGGAGACATCATCACTCAGGCGCAGGCCACCATTGGCATAAATACCGCTGCGGGTATGTCTGGAGTGGTCACGAAAGCCATCCCATTCTTTGTTTTCAATCGTTACCAGACCATCAACATGGTTATCGAATACCTGCGCTGCGGTCATCCGGGTCAGACGTTCACCGTGACTGCCTCCCGAGACTGACAGCGTCAGTGGAGACACGTCATAAGCAGTCTGGCTGATAAAATTGACGGCGCCGCCAAGCGTACTGGCACCATATTTCATCGCATTGGCACCGCGGGCGAAAACCGCGTATTTGGCACTTAAGGGATCAATAAATCGATTATGGTTATTACCGTCGGCCGCCGTCACCGGCAATCCATCCTGCAGTAATTTAACGCCATTGGTGTCGTAGTCGGTGGCATCCAGATTCGAACCCCGACTGGACAGGAACACGCTATCCGTGCCGGTTGGACTGGCTGCCCAGACACCTGGCACGTAGCGCAAAGCATCTTCAAAACTGGCGACCTGCCCTTCCGTTAACTGATCGATATCAATCAGGCTCACACCACCCGGTGTCTGTCGGATTTCATACTTATCTGCCTCGATTCCCAGTTCTCCGGGGGCCACGGCGCTGCCAGTGACTTGCAATGGCTGCAACTGTACCGCGCCATGTTCAGCCTGCGCACTGAAAGCCAGCCCAGCTAGACAAGCAGCGGCAAGTAGGCTTAAGGGGTGGTGGCGGTTATGAGGCATGGTTTGATCCAATCAATCATCATTCAGCCTCGCAGTCTAGAACAGCCATAAGGGATAAAAATAAGGGATTTCACACAGGCTACGTGAAATCCCTCACAGTGACAGTTTCAGTAGTGACTTAGTGGTGATGCGTGCCGGTACCGTCGACAACTCTGACTACAGGGGCCGGATATTCCAGCTTGTCAGCAGCGTGACTGGTTTGATTCTCTTTGCTGCCATGTTCGCCATGGTGGTCATGGGATTTTGCCTTATCGCCCGGCTTCTGATCCCAGTTCAACTCGCCCACCACGCATTCCTGTCTGACGGGAAAATACAGTCTGGTGCCGGTACCTACACCGATCTGGCCACGGAAAGCAAACTCGTCATAGTGCGCGTGTTCAAGCACACCGCCATACCAGCTGATTTGGGTGACATCCTCAGTGACTGTTTTGCCATGAGACTGATAAGGTCGTTCCAGTACCGACTTGACCACATCGAGCTTCCAGCCCGGCTTGGGCATGGGCTTGGCACCGCGAACGCCATTAGGAATTGTAATGGTGACCTTGGTGGTAGCGGAGCCTTCACAGCCATGGCTGAGACCGATGACACCTTTATAGTAACTACCGCTTTCGGCATCAGTCTGCTGGATCACGGCATGGGCACCGGCCAGCGAAGGCAAAGCCAAAAACAGCATGGGAATCAATTTTTTCATCGTTGTGTCTCGTTTTAGTGATGGTGTTATCTGGCAATTCTAATCGGGATTAAGACCGTCATGTTGTGTCATATGACCCGGAACGACCTCAGGCGTCAGCTTTGAGCATAGCGCGGATATTCGACATATGCGCCTCTTTACGGGCCTTGCGCTCTTCCGGGTCGGCCTTGGTTTTTTCCGACATCCAGATGAGATCTTCTGAAGGCAACTCGCGCAGGAAACGGCTCTCTTCACATTCGATTTTTTCACCATAGCGTTTGCGGCTGTTGGCCAGTGTCATCACCAGACTTCGCTGAGCGCGGGTAATACCGACATAACAGAGGCGGCGTTCTTCCTCGATGCTGTCTTGTTCGATGCTGTTGCGATGGGGCAGGATTTCCTCTTCCATGCCGATCATAAATACGTGCGGAAACTCCAGCCCTTTGGCGGCATGCAGTGTCATCAGGTGCACCGCATCGGCCTGATTTTCGTCTTCCTGGCGGTCCAGAATATCCATCAGCGTCAGTCTGGCGGCAATATCGGCAATGCTTTTTTCTTCGGTATCCTGTTCAATAATCCGCTCGATCCAGCTTAGCAGTTCCTCAACATTTTCCATCCGCCGCTCGGCCTTGTTGGGGTCACCGCTGACCTCTTCCAGCCAGCCACGGTATTCGATTTCCTCGACCATATCGCGGATGGCGCTCATCAGATCCCCGCGTTTGGCACGGTCGGCAATATCCACCAGCCAGTGAGCAAAATGCGATAGATTGGCCACGGCTTTCTCTGTCAGTTGTTCAGCGAGGCCCATCTCAAAGCAGGCACCGAACAGGCTGGTGTTTCGCTCACCCGCATAGTTGCCCAACGTCTGCAGCGTGCTGGCGCCGATACCACGGCGTGGGGTATTGATGACACGCAGGAAAGCATTGTCATCATCCTGATTGGCGAGCAGGCGCAGGTAGGCCATGATGTCTTTGACTTCCACCCGCGAGAAAAACGAAGTGCCACCAGTCAGAAAATAGGGCACGTTATGTTCACGCAGCACTTTTTCAATCAGGCGTGACTGATGATTGCTGCGGTAAAGAATGGCGTAGTCCTTGAAACTCGCCTGGTGCTTGAGCTTGTGATAAAGCAGCTCGGAGACGACTTTTTCCGCTTCATGCTCATCATCACGGCAACCAATCACACGGATCGGATCGCCCTCGCCCATCGCACTCCAGAGCTGTTTTTCAAACACGTGCGGATTGTTCCTGATCAGGGTATTGGCGACCCGCAGAATCCGTCCCATCGAGCGGTAATTCTGCTCCAGTTTAATCAGTTTGAGACGGGGGAAATCCGTTTGCAGCTGGGCCAGATTTTCCGGCCGGGCACCACGCCATGAATAGACCGACTGATCGTCATCGCCCACCACCGTCAACGCTTCGCGAATACCGACGAGTTGTTTCACCAGTTCATACTGGCAGCCGTTGGTATCCTGGTACTCATCCACCAGCAGATAATGAATCCGGGCCTGCCACTTTTTCAGCACCTCGCGATGTTCACGGAACAGCAGCACCGGCTGCAGAATCAAATCATCAAAATCGACAGCGTTATAGGCCTTAAGCGCCTGTACATAACGCGGATAGACTTTGGCAGCCGATTGCGGCGTACCGGGTTCAGCGATCTGCATCGCCTGATCCGGGGTAATAAGCTGGTTTTTCCATTCCGAAATGTGCCACTGCACCTTTTCAGCATGATCACTATCAGCCGCAAAATCACGGCCCATGATGTCACGCAACACCGACAGACTGTCCTGGGCATCGAAAATGGAGAAGCCACTGCGATAGCCCAGAGATTTATACTCTTTCCGCAGGATATTGAGTCCCAGCGTGTGGAAAGTGGACACCATCAAGCCGCGTGCTGACACGCCCTGCTTGCTGCCCATCAATTGCGCAACCCGATCTTTCATTTCACGGGCGGCTTTATTGGTGAAGGTCACCGCTGCAATATTGCGCGCAGGGATACCACACTGCTCAATCAGGTAAGCGATTTTGCGGGTAATCACACGGGTCTTGCCGGAGCCGGCGCCCGCCAGTACTAATAAAGGTCCTTCGATGTATCGAGCAGCTTCCCGCTGCTGTGGATTCAGATCATTCACAGTCCGACAGACTCAAAGCGTCTGTAGCCAATGGCTTCACTGAGATGTTCAGTGCGGATATCGTGACTGCCAGCAAGATCGGCAATGGTGCGTGCCACTTTGAGAATACGGTGATAGGCACGTGCCGACAGGCCCAGCCGGGTAATCGCTTTTTCCACCAATTGATAATCGCTGTCGCTCAAGGGACAAAAAACCTCTATTTCTTTCTGTTGCAATACATTGTTCGCCTTGCCCTGCCGCGCCATCTGCTTTTGCCGGGCCCGGCTTACCCGCTGTCTGACCTGCTCAGAGGTTTCCGCACTGGCATCCTGAGCCTGGCTGCGCAACAGCGTTTTATCCACCGCAGGGACTTCCACCAGCATATCAATTCTATCCATCAGCGGACCGGATACTTTGCCTCGATAGCGGCGAACCTGATCTGCCGTGCAATGACAGCGGGACTCGCCAAGATAACCACAGGGACAAGGGTTCATTGCCGCGACCAGCTGAAAACAGGCAGGAAACTCTGCCTGATTCGCTGCGCGCGAGACGGTGATCTTGCCAGATTCTAATGGCTCACGCAGCACCTCCAAGACATGACGGTCGAATTCGGGCAGTTCATCACCTTCTAAAGACTAACTATAAATGTATGCTGTCAAACCCTCACTTTATCTAAACCTACTAAAAAACAACGCATACATTAATCTTTCAGAAAAATGTATAAATTGGTTGAAAAAAAGATACACTTTGTATGTTGTTTTCAGCTTCCAATTTATGAACTATTTAGCTTCCGACACTCTCAATACCATTATATTTTCATCAGAGTGAAAGCTTCAACAGACTCTGATCCATATTTATATTTTGATTTGCATAGGTTTGACTTAAATTTTCGTAAATTATCTATTTTTAGATTTGCCAGCTTCGTGCCAAATATGGTCAGTGTTTTAAATCCGAGCCTTGCCTAAAATAAATCACTCTGGCCCTATGAATTTGTGAAATGGTGAGATTTCGGCACATAAAATAAACCCTGTAAAAGCAATATTACTCCAAAGCAGCATCAATATGCTCTAGGGCAGAAACGATTGTTTCAACTGTATGCCTATCGAACTCAGCGCGATCATTTTCTTCATGTGTTCCTTTGTTGAGATAGCGCCATTCGCGTGAATCACCACTGAATCCCAGTAAGGTATCAATAGGGATGAAGACTGCTTCTTTGTTCGGCGCAGAGAAATCTTGTTTACCTATTTTGCTCCTCAATTGGTCAGTAAGATTTCTGAGCTCTATTGGGGCTGAGGGGGAACGTAGCTTTAGACTCAGGTTGCCATCACCGTACTTGGAGACGTATCTCCATACTTTGCCTTTTGCCAGCGATTCTAGAGCTTGGCGCGACTTGGTTAGAGCTTCTCTGACTTCGTTATGATTTATGTGCCCGCGAGCAGCAAGAATATAGTTCCGGGAAGCACAGTTAAAGTCTACCCGGATGTGGGGCTCTTCAAGGCGAGGCAAGAAAGAAAACGACTTAGCTTGGCTAGCTTTCTGGGCAGATAATAAAGTCTGAATATCCTTGAAGAACTCCTCACCATGGCAAGTTAATAGTATCTGCTTGTCTGAGAAGTATTGATCCTCGAATAGCGTTCGTCGAATAGATTCCCTATGATCATCGTCAATAGCATTTACTGGGTCATCAAAAATCAATACCGGAGCATTTTCCTTAAGGTTTTTTGCCAGCAGTATTGCTAGGCCAAGGCAGCGTATATGCCCTTCACTAAGTACATGCAGGGCATCGTAAGCTTGGTTGGGGTTGTTGCAAAAAGCAATTTTAAGACGCTCGTTCTGTGTCAGTGGTAACGTAACGTTTGCTAACTTCTCTGAGTTTGAGTCATTCCGATTGAAAGCGTTATAAAGAGTAACGACTTTTTCCCCAAGGTCTGCGACTAACTGTGAAGGTAAATTATTACTGTAATTGTTCAGCTTTCGAACGAATGAAGCATAGCCAGAAGCGATCTCCTGGTTCTTGGATATCAAGGCTTTTTCAACTTCAACATCCGCAATTAATTGGGCATTATCATTTTGGAAGTTATCTATCAGTTGTTGGGCAGAAGTAATGGCCGCATTTGCTGTCTGCCTTCGAGTTTGAAGTACTGTAATTTGACGAGAGTATTCACGAAGTCTATTCAGTTCAGATTTCTTGTTGCTTTTCTGTTCAGTTGCTTGGTCAATCTTTTTGTCATTCTCTTCAAGATGCTGAACCTGTGAGGCTAAGTGCTGCCACGGTGTGTAGCCATCAGCTAATCTACAAAGCAGGGAATTCCACCACTCGATGCTGGGTTGCCCGTTATCTTCTACTTCATATGGTTTAATGGGGTTGCTTTGCGGGTAGCACTTCAAGCACGTATTTATGATTTGCGAGAGTTGAAACAGGGATTGTCTTGTGCTTTGCCCAAGTCGAGTTGTAGTGGTCAACTATTTCCGGACACGGGTTTAGACAGAACTTCCGCCTTTGCAGGTGGAGAGCCATCGTTAAATTGATGGGGCCGTTGCCAGTTGTAATAATCC
>Ga0189277_10433_pt1 | contig 8013 bp, 8 predicted proteins | sample N26A32minimetaG_FD_130325 | JGI IMG/M metagenome (GOLD analysis project Ga0189277, IMG submission 130325) | Marine microbial communities from the Costa Rica Dome - N26 A3-2 mini metaG | ecosystem: Environmental > Aquatic > Marine > Oceanic > Photic zone | place: Costa Rica: the Eastern Pacific... | reverse complement strand
CAGCAGCTACATTTTCAGTACCCGGAGCAGGGAAAACCACTGAGGCCCTCGCATTCTTTTTTGCCAGAAGCGCACCCAATGACAAGTTACTAGTAATTGCCCCTAAAAATGCCTTTGGCGCATGGGAAGAGCAGCTCAACGATTGCGTAGGAAGCATTCATGGCCAGTTTGTTAGATTAAGAGGCCCAACAATTGAGCAGGAGCTATTATCCAATCCTAAGTTTATGCTGATTACGTACCAGCAGCTTGCGCGGGTTGGTGAGCTGATTGCTAATTTAGTCAATGAGCATGAGACTTTCGTGTTTTTGGATGAAAGTCACCGTATAAAGTCTGGAAGAGGGAAAGTTACTGCTGATAAGGTTCTTGATCTCTCATTTTTACCTAAAGGCAAATTAATCATGTCAGGGACCCCCATGCCTCAAGCAGAGTCCGACTTGATTCCTCAGTTTTCTTTTCTCTACCCTGAAATTGAAGCCACCGTCGATACAGTCTCGAAACTGATTAAACCAATCTACGTCAGAACTACAAAAGGTGAATTAGGCTTACCGAAGGTCACCAGGCATCTCATAGAGTTAAATATGAATCCAGTTCAGGAAAGGCTCTACAACCTTATGAAGTATGAGGTTGCAAGGCAGGCTGAACAAGCTCTTAGCAAATCTAACAGGCTCGCCTTTCGTTCGCTGGGAAGAAGCATTATGAGGTTGTTGGAAGTTGTATCTAATCCAGCTTTGCTGGCAGATGAAATTGGCTTTATTCACAAAGACATACTCTCTGAGGTAATAGCTGAGGGTGATTCTCCAAAAGTTGCGTATGCATGCCGTAGAGCTAGGGAGCTAGCAAATCAGGGGAAAAAGGTCCTGATTTGGAGTTCGTTTAGAGAAAATGTAGAAAGCATCGCCAATCGTTTGTCAGAGCTGGGGGCAGTCTACATTCATGGAGCTGTTGATGCAGGAGACGAATACGACAGCGATACTCGTGAGGGTAAGATCAAACTGTTCCATGATGATCCCAATTGCTTTGTAATGGTGGCTAACCCAGCGGCAGCATCAGAAGGCATAAGTCTTCACAAAGTATGTCACCACGCTATATATGTTGATAGAACATACAATGCTGCTCATTATCTGCAGTCTGAGGACCGTATTCATAGGCTTGGATTAGAACAAGGAACAGTTACAACTTTAGAACTTCTTGAGTGTAAAGGCACTATTGATGAGTCCGTTAGAAACAGGCTCAATTTAAAAGCCGCTCGCATGGCAGAGGCTCTGGAAGATGAGTCATTATCCATCGACCCAATACCCTATGACTTTTCTGATCCCGAATATCTGGCTGGAGATGACTCTTCCAATCTTGATGCCGATGACATTCGAGACCTGATTAACACCCTACAAGGTTAGTTAGACGTGTCGATATCTGTTGGTCAATTACACTCAGCGTCTGAGCTATTAGCAAGAATAACTGATAGAGAGTTTGTTCAAGCAGAAATTCAATCGCTAAATAAAATCCTAATTTGCCCCGCAACTGATATTTTGAATTTATGTTTGAGATGTGGATGGGTCGAAGTGGATATTGATTCAACCCTCAAACCGACACCCAGGGGACTTGAGCTGCACACTAATTCTTCTTTCGAATCCAGACTAAGAATGCAGTTGTTAGATGTTATTGTTAGAGAACAACCTACTTGGGCAAATCTTTTCCCAAAAGGTCGGCTCGAAGCATCTAACTTTTTAGGTTCTGATGTAAAACAATGTTTAACCGAAGCAGATTTGCTTAATACCCCTCCTACAGATGAAGTTGTTGAATGGTGGGATGATATATCAGGCAAAGTTCGAGGAATTAAGTCTGCTAGTCTCAACCAAATTGGAAGAACGGGTGAGAAGTTAACTTTGGCCTTCGAGAAAAACAGAACCAAACATATTCCGAAGTGGCAATCTATTGATTCAAATTTGTGCGGTTATGATATTTTGTCAGTTACTTCCGAGTCTGATAATTCATCGTTACAAATTGAAGTCAAAGCCACTGAGCGCGAACTCAGAGTGGCAGAATTTTATATATCTCAAAACGAGTGGGAAACAGCTACTTTGTCCAGGAACTACTTATTCCACATCTGGCTTATTTCTCCTAAACCGATGCTCGCATTAATATCCCCAACCGAATTGAGTAAACACATTCCATCTAACCAAGGTGATGGTCAATGGCAAAATGTAAGGATCCCATACAGAGTTTTTGACGATAAATACTTCAGGCCAAGTTTTTAACACTAAGACCAAAGTGCAAAAAATACATGCTTCAAATTTCTTTTTTTAAATTCGTTTCATTATTTTTCAAAACTGACGACAAAGGATTGTGTATCATTTTTTAATATATGGGGCTTAATTGTAGATTTTTATGCGTATCTGCAGAAAAAATGAAACGAATTGAGGCTAGTTTTATGCAAATAAAAGAAAAAACCATTACAGCTATTGAGTCTAAGGCAGATTTCTGTTTTGAAACTTTAACTTTATGCAAGTTTCTTTAGAGAATGGATTCGATTAACTTTCTGGCTTCGTCAACTCCAGTCTGGTTGACGATTATCTTGCTACTCGGCCTTATGGTCGGCAGTTTTCTTAACGTAGTGATCTACCGCCTGCCTGTCATGATGCAACGGGAATGGGAAAGTCAGTGTGCAGAACTGTCTGACCAGCCAGCGCCTGAACTGACGGCTTTCAACCTGTCGACTCCCCGCTCACGCTGTCCGCATTGTCAGCATGCGATCACTGCCATCGAGAATATTCCCATCATCAGCTATCTGTTTCTGCGTGGGAAATGTCGAGGATGCGGGGCTGCAATCTCGGCCCGCTACCCCGTCGTTGAAGCCATCACGGGCATACTCTCCTGCATCGTTGCCTGGCATTTTGGCTTCAGTTCGGCCTGCCTGGGGGCATTGCTGCTGACCTGGTCCCTGATCGCGCTGACTTTTATCGACCTCGACCATCAATTACTACCGGATAAAATCACCTTACCGCTGGTCTGGCTCGGTATCCTGTTTAACCTGTTTGGGCAGTTCACCGATCTGACCAGCAGCGTGATTGGTGCTATTGCCGGCTATCTGGTGCTGTGGAGCATTTATCATCTTTTCAGGCTGATTACCGGTAAGGAAGGCATGGGCTATGGTGATTTTAAATTACTGGCCGCGCTCGGCGCCTGGATGGGCTGGCAATTTCTGCCAATGATTGTTTTGCTCTCATCACTGGTTGGTGCTGTGGTGGGGATCAGTCTGGTACTACTCAAGAATCATCAACGTGATATCCCGATTCCTTTCGGCCCCTACCTCGCTGCCGCAGGCTGGATTGCCCTCATCTGGGGTGACAGCCTGAATCGCCTCTATCTGGGCTCTGTTGGCCTGAGCTGATGACGTTCAAAGTAGGATTGACCGGCGGTGTTGCTAGTGGCAAATCGACTGTCACGACCTTGTTTCATAAACTGGGTGCGACGGTTATTGATGCCGATGTCATTGCCAGAAATCTACTGGCTAAACATACACCATGCTATCAGCAGGTGATCGCCGCTTTTGGCGATGAGGTACTGCAGGAAAACGGAGAAATTAACCGCAGCTGGTTACGGAAGCGTATCTTTAATGATGTCGAGGCAAAGCAGGCGCTGGAATCGATAATTCATCCCGAGGTCAGACGACAAATGCTGGCAGCCGCCGCAACCTGTCAATCGCCCTACTGTATTCTCTCGGTGCCGTTGCTGGTCGAGGCTCAAATGCAGGACTTGGTGGACCGGATTGTCGTGATAGATGTCGATGAAGAGACTCAGTTGTCAAGGCTGATAGTCCGTGACAATATCAGTGAGGCCGAAGCTAGGAAAATGCTGGAAAACCAGTGTCAGCGTGCAGAAAGACTGGCTGTCGCTGATGACATTATTGACAACAGTGGAAAGCTCGCTTCGCTCAATCCTCAGCTCAGACAATTACACGAACAGTACCTTAAGCTGGCTGAAAATGTCGTGTAAGTTGCTTGGCTAAGCACAGTCATGGACAATAAGGCCATTATTCCCAGTCAGAACAATTGGAAACCGTGTCAGACACTATAATCTTTGAACAGCCCCTGAACGAGCGCATCCGCACTTTCCTGCGGCTGGAGTTCCTGTTCCGGCGGGTAGACAATGCCCTGACCGGCCACTGTGAAATGCATCACCGGGATGCACTCGATGCCATGCTCAACATGCTCAGCGTGTTTGAACGCAGTGATATGAAGCAGGAACTGATGAAAGAGATCGAGCGCCTGAGTGCCAATCTTACGGCACTGGAAAACACACCGGGTGTTGATCGCGAAGCGCTGGATTCGCTGTTGGCTGACCTGGACCAGAGCCTGGATGCGCTGCATGTTCAGAAAAGCGGGATAGGTCAGATACTGAGAGAAAATGAATTCCTCTACAGTATCCGTCAGCGCTCAAGTATTCCCGGTGGCACCTGTGAGTTTGACCTGCCTGCCTACCACTTCTGGCTGCAACACACTGACCCCGAATTGCGCAGTCAGCAATGCCATTCATGGCTTAATGAGTTTCAATCAGTGCGTAACGCCGTCAGTATGAGCCTGCGCCTGATCCGCGGCAGCGTGGGGTTTCGTGAAGAAACCGCTGAGGATGGCTTTTTCCAGCGCAGCCTCGACAGCAATCAGCCCTATCAGCTGATTCGGGTACAAATCCCCAGCACAGTCAGTTATTTCCCGGAAGTCAGTGGCGGTAAACACCGCTTTACTGTCCGGTTTATGGAATTTGATATTAATCAGCGACCACAGCAATCGCGCGAGCCCGTCTCTTTTAAGCTCAGCTGCTGTGCAATGTAACTATGGTGACAAAAGTTAATTGTCCACAATGTGGAAAATCCGTTCCCTGGCAAGACGATCAGAAATGGAAACCGTTCTGCAGTGAACGCTGCAAATTAATTGATCTGGGAGAGTGGGCGACTGAAGGTCACCGTATCGCCGGTGAGCCGGTTATCGATCCTGAACAGGATCCGGATGCCTTCCATTAAATCGTGGCTTGTTTCAGCGCTTCGATGATCGCAAGATTGGCAGCGGGAAATTGATCGGCTTGCAACTCACTGACTGCTTGCCAGCGTAGCGGCTGACCTTCTCTGCCACTGGGTTCACCGCTGAAGCGCGAAACCAGCCAGACATCAAGGCTGACCTTTTTGTCGCCATAATCATGGTCGATTCGAACAAAGGGTTCAGCCTGTTCGACCAGCACACCCAGCTCTTCCTGAACTTCACGCTTCAATGCTTCCAGCATCGTTTCCTGCGCTTCACGCTTGCCGCCGGGAAACTCCCACAAGCCGCCCTGATGCTGATGGGGCTGGCGCCAGCTGGTCAGTACTTTCCGCTCTTCACTGAGCATCACTGCAACAGCCACTTCTATCTGCTTCATGCGGCCGACTCTTTTAATACAAAAATAGCACCACAGTAGGGGCAGCGGACTTCACCCGCTTCTTCAATTGGCAGATAGACCCGCGGATGGGCATTCCAGGCAGGCATATCCGGCATAGGACAGGATAAAGGCAAGTCCTTGTGGCTGACTTCATAACGCTGCTCAGTACACGCGGGTCGTTGCTCTGCCATGTCGCCTCCCGTATTTAGATAGGTAATGACAGCATTCTGTCCAGCGCCAGTTTAGCTTCTTTCGCGGTCTGGCTGTCAACGGATACCTGATTGACTACATGACCTTCTACCAGATTTTCCAAAACCCACAGAAGATGCTGTGGATCTGTGCGGAACATGGTCGAGCACATGCAAACTGTCGGTGACATAAAGTGCACTGATTTACCTTCCGACTGGAAACGCTCATTGAGGCGGTTCACCAGGTTCAGTTCAGTACCGACCAGCCAGCGCGTACCCGGTTCGCTGGCAGCAATGGTATTGACGATATATTCGGTCGAACCGACATAATCGGATTTCTGGCAGACTTCAAAACTGCATTCCGGGTGAGAAATGACTTTGGTTTCCGGGTATTTTTCCAGGAAGTTATCAATCTGCACCGGCTGGAACATCTGGTGGACTGAACAGAAGCCTTTCCACAGAATCATCTTGGCGTTACGCAGTTCTTCCGGGGTCAGGCCGCCCATTGGCTTGTCAAAGTCCCATACCACCATTTCTTCCAGCGGAATGCCCATTTTATAGCCGGTATTACGGCCCAGATGCTGATCAGGGAAAAACAGCACTTTTTCACGCTTGTTGAACGCCCAATCCAAAACATGTGGCGCGTTAGTCGAAGTACAGACAATACCACCGTGTTTGCCGCAAAAAGATTTCAGATCGGCCGCTGAGTTGATATAAGTGATCGGGGTCACCAGTTCTTCCGGGTCGAAAACTTACTTCATCTCTTCCCAGGCACGGTCGACGTTAACCCGGTTGGCCATATCCGCCATAGAGCAGCCGGCCGCCATATCCGGCAAAATCGCGACCTGATCCGGTCGTGACAGAATCTCTGCAACTTCAGCCATGAAATGCACACCGCAAAACACGATGTACTTGGCATCGGAATCTGCCGCATTACGCGACAGTTTCAACGAGTCGCCGGAAAAGTCGGCATGCCTGAACACTTCATTACGCTGATAGTGATGCCCCAGAATAATGAGGTCATCACCCAGTTTCTTTTTGGCCTCAATGATCCGGGCTTCGCAGGTTTCATCATCCAGCGAAAAGTAATCATCAAACGGAATTTCTCTTTCGGCCACAATCATCTTTTTCTCCCTGTTACTGGGTCTCTGCGTTAGGCAATTTTCGCAGTCGAATGTTCAGCTCACGGAGCTGTTCATCAGGAATCTGACTAGGCGCATCAGTCAGCAGACAGCTGGCAGACTGGGTTTTGGGGAAAGCCATCACATCCCTGATCGACGCAGAACCGGTCATCAGCATCACCAGCCGGTCCAGACCGAAGGCCAGACCACCGTGCGGCGGGCAACCGTATTTCAGTGCTTCCAGCAGGAAGCCGAACTTGTCTTTCGCCTCTTCTTCGCCGATGCCCAGCAGTTTAAATACTTTTTTCTGCACATCAGTCTGATGGATACGAATTGAACCACCACCCAGCTCGGTCCCATTCAGTACCATATCGTAGGCACGTGACAGGCAGTTTTCCGGATCTTTGTCCAGCAGGTCAATATCCGACGCTCGCGGTGCGGTGAACGGATGATGTAAGGCATACCAGCGATTGGTTTTGTCATCCCATTCAAACATCGGGAATGCGACCACCCACAGCGGACGCCAGCCGTGCTCGACCATATCCAGATCATGTCCCAGTCTGACGCGCAATGCGCCCAGAGCCTCGTTGACGATGGTGGCCTTATCAGCACCGAAGAACACCAGATCACCGCTTTGTGCTTCAACACGCTGCATGATGGCATCAACCACTTCATCCGGCAGGAATTTAAGGATCGGCGATTGCAGACCTTCACGGCCGGCTTCCAGATCATTGACCTTGATATAAGCCAGCCCTTTGGCACCGTAGATACTGACAAACTTGGTGTAATCGTCAATTTCTTTACGGCTGAGGTTATTGCCACCCGGCACTTTCAGCGCAGCCACACGGCCACGGTCATCACTGGCAGGACCAGAGAAAACTTTGAAATCGACCGCTTTCATCAGGTCACTGACTTCCACCAGTTCCAGCGGAATACGTAAATCCGGTTTATCGCTGCCGTAACGCGCCATGGCCTCGGCATAAGTCATGCGTGGGAACGGGTTGGGGAGTGGCTCTTCCAACACCTGTGCAAACAGACTGCGGATCAGTTCCTCCATCAGCGACATGAATTCTTCTTCGTCGACAAACGAGGTCTCAATATCAAGCTGGGTAAATTCCGGCTGGCGATCAGCACGTAAATCTTCGTCACGGAAACAGCGCACGATCTGGTAGTAACGGTCCATGCCTGACATCATCAGCAACTGTTTGAACAGCTGCGGGGATTGCGGCAAGGCGAAAAACTCACCCGGATGGGTTCGGCTCGGAACTAGGTAGTCACGCGCACCTTCGGGTGTT
>Ga0189277_10428_pt1 | contig 8240 bp, 8 predicted proteins | sample N26A32minimetaG_FD_130325 | JGI IMG/M metagenome (GOLD analysis project Ga0189277, IMG submission 130325) | Marine microbial communities from the Costa Rica Dome - N26 A3-2 mini metaG | ecosystem: Environmental > Aquatic > Marine > Oceanic > Photic zone | place: Costa Rica: the Eastern Pacific... | reverse complement strand
GCAGGCGCAGCGTGACTATTTCGGCGCCCATACCTATGAGCGTCTGGATAAGCCACGCGGTGAGTTTTTCCACACCAACTGGACCGGTCGTGGCGGTAATGTCTCTGCCTCAACTTATGATGTTTAAGTTGTTCACGATCACGAGCTATATCATTAAGTTCTAAAATACACTCATTATATAAACAAAGGTTATTTCTATATATATTAAATAAATATATAATCAAGTAACAGCAAGGTAGCTTGTTGAAATGGCATTTAGATAATGAGAGAGGAATATCATGGCACAAGAAGATGTAAAAGCAGCAATGTTGAAAGCCATCGGTGGCATCCAGGCAAACCCTAAATCGGCAAATATCTTTTTTAAGGCGAATACCGAATGGGTTGAAGATGTGAGGTGTTCGGCACAAATTAGAGACTTTTCACCCATGACCATCGATGAGCCACCTGAATTAGGCGGTAAAAATGCCGGTCCAAATCCTGTTGAGCTTGTGTTGGTAGCACTGGGTACATGCCAAGAAATTATGTATGCGGCTTATGCTTCAGTAATGGACGTCAAACTGGAGTCAGTTAAAGTTTCTCTCAAAGGTGATATTAATTTAAATGGTATGTTTGGTCTGGATAACACTACGCCAGCTGGATACACCAAAGTTACTTTTGAAACTAATATCGAAAGTGATGCCGATGATGAAACACTGAAGAAACTCATCGAAACGGTAGAGAGCCATTGCCCTGTAATGGATACGCTTTTGAGAGAGGTTGCCGTTGCAGGAACTGCAAAAGTACATGGAAGAGAACTGTTTCGCACTGAACCGAAAGTGGCTGTTTAAACAACGAGCTCTAATAAAGAATAGAGATTTGATTAAGAAAAAACGTTGGTCGAGTCGGGATTTATCAATACTGGATCAACGTTTTTTTACTTTTGAGAACTAATGCCTTAATTGTAATTAAAACCTCTTTGGGTCCTGTCTGATAGTGAGGTAAACATGAGTTTAGAAATTACACTAGAGAACGTCAGTGGTGATGAAAAAGAGGTCTATGAAGTAATTCAGGTTCACGTCAACGAGGGAGATTTTGTCAAGCAAAGTGACGTGGTTCTTGTAGTCGAGGGTGATAAATCAGTCATAGAGATAACACCAGAAATCTCAGGTGTTGTCGAAGAAGTTTTAGTGACGGTAGGTCAAAAAGTTTCAACCGGTATCTCATATATGGTTATCGAGCCAGTAGAGACTACTGTTTCTGATACAGAATCATCGTCGAACTCAACTGATGAAAAAGATACTGAAAATCATCCTTATGATGTCGCAATAATTGGTTCAGGTCCAGGTGGTTACACAGCTGCCTTTAGAGCAGCAGATCTTGGTTTAAGTGTTGTACTTATTGAAAGATACCCTTCTTTGGGGGGCACTTGTCTTAATGTCGGGTGTATTCCATCAAAATCACTATTGCATGTTGCCAAAGCAATCAACGAAGCGCATGAAGTCAGCGAATTTGGCGTTGAGTTTTCCAAGCCAAAATTGAATATAGAAAAAATCAGTTCATGGAAAGATAAAGTATTAACAAACCTGACAAGCGGGATTGAGGAGCTGGCAAGACTGAGAAAAGTAAAAACAATTCAGGGTACAGCCAAGTTTCTGAATAGTAATCAACTGATAATCACAAGCGCGGATACTCAACAACAAACAATTAATTTTACGAATGTTATTATTGCAGCTGGCTCAAGAGCCAATAAGATTGCCAATATTCCTGATGATTCAAGAATTATTGACTCAGCAGATGCGCTGGAACTCAAAGATATTCCAGACCGATTGCTGATAATCGGCGGCGGTATTATCGGGCTGGAAATGGCTTCGATCTATAATGCGCTGGGCAGTAAAGTCACAGTCGCAGCTAAATATGATCAATTAATTCCTGAGTGTGATGGTGATATTGTTAGACCTTTATACGAACACATTATTGAGAAATATGATGTCTACCTGGAAACTTTAGTAACAAAGGTCGAGGCAAAGCCTGACGAGTTGTTAGTTCATTTTGATGGCAATGATGAAATCCCTACCCATCAGGCCTTTGATAAAATTTTAGTTTCCATTGGGCGACACCCTAACGGCAAAGTCTTAGATGCTGATCTCGCCGGTGTATATATTGATGAGTCGGGATTCATACCGGTTGATAAATACCAACGCACCAATATCCCCAATATCTACGCCATTGGTGACGTAGCAAGCAAACCTATGCTGGCTCATAAAGCCATACATGAAGGAAAAATTGCAGCCGAAGTGATATCCGGTTTGCATAGTAGGTACGATGCAACAGTTGTTCCTTCCGTTGCTTATACAGATCCTGAAGTGGCATGGGTTGGGCTCACGGAAAAGCAAGCAAAAAGACAAGGAATTCCCTATGGAGTAGGCATGTTCCCTTGGGCAGCGAGCGGACGTGCACTTAGCCTGGGTCGGGGTGAGGGTAAAACTAAGATATTATTCGATCTTGCAACGGATGAGATTATCGGTGCTGGGATCGTTGGTGTCAGTGCGGGGGACTTGATAGCTGAAGTGTCCCTGGCGATTGAAAACAGACTTAAAGCACATGCTATAACAGCAACCATTCATCCCCATCCAACTTTATCTGAGACCGTTGGGTTCGCAACGGAAGTCTTTGAATCCACAATTACGGACCTTTATATTGGTAACAAATCACCCAAGATTCCATATACTCACAGCAGGTAAAGAATGCTGAATTTTCTGGCCAGCATAGCCTTATTACTGTTCTCGTTAAATGTATATGCTGATGCTTTGGAGGTTACGATACTGGGATCGGGCACACCGGTTCCCAGTATTGAAAGGTTTGGTCCTTCAACGTTAATAGAATATAAGGATAAAAAATATTTATTTGATGTAGGCAGGGGAGCAACAATCCGGCTCAATCAAATAGGAATAAATCCTTCAGAGATCGACCATCTTTTCCTTACTCACTTACACTCTGATCACATCACGGGCTTTGCTGATTTATGGTTAACAGGCTGGATCTGGCAAAGAAAAAATGAACTCAATGTTTATGGTCCTGAAGGCGTCGAAAACTTCATTAGTCATACTCAAAAAGCCTTTTCGAGTGATATAGCTTTCAGAAACCAACAGACCGGGTTATCGCCAGCGGGACTGAAACTGAATGTGATGCCAGTTCAGCAAGGGTCATCTACAAAGATGAGGATGTAAAGATTACCGCAATCAGAGTAGACCATGGCTCTGTAGAAAATGCCTATGGCTATAGGTTCGACACGGATAAGCATTCGGTCTTGTTATCCGGCGATACAACTCTTTCCAAGAACCTGATTCATCATGGGAAAGAGCTTGATCTATTGATTCATGAACTGGCTGTTATTAAGCCAAAGCTGATTGAACATAATCATAAATTAAAAAAGATTTCTGATTACCACACATCATTTCAACAAGCGAAAAAAGTGATTGACTCTATTCAACCTGAACGAACGATATTCAATCATCTATTAATCATCGGTGCTGAGCCTCAAAAGCTTAGACAGGAAATACAATCCTTTTTCAACGGCCGCGCTGAATTAGCATATGATTTGATGATAGTTAAATTATAAATATATATATTTATATTATCTATTCTTTCTTTTTTCAGTATGACTGCGCTTTATTCCTTCTTCTAAAAAACAATCAACTAACCAAATATTATTGAAAATTAAGTGTTTATATATTGTTTTTCTACTCTATGGAAAAAAAGCATAGAACCTCTATATTCTATAAATAAATATTCTTTTATCGTTATGCAATAAGCATGTAGTCTTACTATTAGGGGCAACAGACTGCTTCAGTGGAAGACTATACGAGGTGAGAGAATGAAAATTAATATAATAAAGAATATCGCATTTACAAGCGTCTTTGTGATGACGGCGACGACCGCAAGTGCTGCAACAATCGGTGACGATTTTAATCTTAAGTTATCACCAGCATCAAACGGTATGGGGGGCGTTGGTTATATTAGCCCACAAGACGCCGTCGCATCAGTTTATGGTAATCCTGCTTCATTAACCCAGCTTGAGGGTGACACTGATTTCACATTCGGTGCTACCTATCTTAATGTTAGAAATAAAGGTAGCGCAGAGAGCTCAGCACTTGGTGCAGAATGGAGCGGTGACATTGAGTTTGAACATTACCTGCTTCCAAGTATTGCTTTCAGACAACGCGTTTCAGATAAACTGGTACTTGGTGGTGGCGTGCAGGTTATATCCGGCCTTGGTTCCGATTATAGAAGCAGGAACGCGTTACAACCTACAGTGACTTATCTTAATTTTGGTGCAAATGCCGCAGCAGGCTATCAACTCACACCAAAAACAAGTATTGGTGCCACAGTGACATTGTCATATGCTTTATTGGAGTTAGGTCTCGTTTCCAATACCGCTATGCAAGAGGACATGGGGGTGAGAGCGGGCTTGGGTATTATTCATGATTTTGGGCCTGTTAAAGCCGGGATAAACTACAATTCGGAGCTGGCATTAAAGTTTGATAATGTAATCAGATCAGCACCAGCACCAGGAAATATGTCAGATGTGGACCTGGAGCAGCCTCAAGAAGTGATTCTAGGTATATCCTCTACACCTGCGTTATGGAAAGATGTTCTGCTAGAAGCTAACTATATTTACAAAAACTGGGAGAACGCTGATCTGCACAAAGACCTATGGAAAGACACATATACCCTACAATTGGGCGGTCAATACGCTGTTAATAATAAGCTCAAATTAAGAGCGGGGTATAGCTATACAACAGATCTTCTCAAAGAAAATGACCTGGGTAATTCTATTGGTGGCGTAACGTCTCTAGATGCTGGTGGTGAAGTGCCTATTAGCCCAACAGTCATTCAATTTGTGCAGTCATTTGCCGATCCATATTGGAATAATCATGTGACTCTTGGTCTTGGATATCAACTCACTGACACTCTGGGTGTGGATGTACATACAAGTTATGCATGGGGTCCAGATCAAACTATTGGGTCTAATGAGATCGAGGTTGGAGTTTACAGTCTCGGTGCCGGACTGACCTGGAATTTCTAGAAGCCGGAACTTTTTACAACTTCTCAGTATTAATGCTTATTTGTGCTGACTGAACTTATCGGATACTGGCGCGGAGTCGCTAGTATCCGGTTCATTCTTTTAGCCTCTTTCCGCCAATATTGTTTATCAATATCGAATAAAACAAGAGAAGGGATATCGTATGAATCAGCAAAAGAAACTTAGCTATCTGAAAACCGCGCTTTATTTGTTCGGACTCATCTTTATCTTTGGTGTGCCAGCGATGATGATGTGGGTTTGGCCAGATGGATGGGGTTGGACACCGTCACAGCCAGAATATGAACAAATGATCATGGGTATATACATTACCCTCGGCGTTTTTCTGATTCTGGCTGCCAAAGATCCACTCGCTAATGCGAGCCTAATATGGTTTACCATCTGGTCAAGTATTGTCCACGGTGGAATTATGCTCGTTCAGGCAATAATTGATGAAAGCGACCGGGCAAATCTCATGGGTGATGTGCCAGCATTATTTTTAGTGGCGATTGTTCTGTGGTATCTGATGCCGCGTCGAAACTGAACAACAGTTAATAACAGTTCATAGCGGATGAGCCGCACTGATGCTCTGATAATATGATGGTATACCAATATGTTCGATAAACCATCATATTTTCCACAATTTCTATATCTTTTACTCCAAGTATTTCTTGTAGGCATGGCAGCAGGCAGTGTAAGAACTGTGCTGCCGATTATTGCCGAATCTGAATATCACCTCTCGAATAATTCCTTAGTCTTAATAACCACCTTGGTGGTGGCCTTTGGCTTATTTAAAGCCTTTTCCAATGTGGGAGCCGGGCTAGTATCAGATTTGGTTGGCCGGAAAAAAGTCTTGGTGGCGGGATGGCTCCTGGGTATTCCGGCACCACTGTTGTTATTATTTTCAGACGAGTGGAGTGGTGTTGTTCTGAGCCTGCTGTTTCTGGGTATCAACCAGGGATTAACCTGGTCAATGACCCAATCAGCAAAAATGGATATCGTGCAGCAAACAAGACGTGGACATGCCATGGGCTTGAACGAGTTTGCTGGTTATCTGGGGGTGGCGATAGCCGGCGTTATCACGGCCTACGTGGCGGTGTATCTTGACCCCAAATTCGCCCTTTTTATTTTCATGTCCCTGGTTGTTTTTTCAGGGCTGACAATGGCGTTGACAACAGTTCATGATGTGGCCGGAATGGATAGCTCACCGGCCAAAGCTAGACGATTGTCATCCTATTCGACAGATGACATCGGTCAACAAACAATCTTGAACAAAATCTTCTATGTCTCCTGGCAAAATAAAAGTCTAATGGCCCTATGCCAGGCAGGTTTGATTGAGAAGTTTGTCGATACCCTGATATGGATATTTTACCCCATCTTCCTGTTCAGAAATGGTCTCTCATTAACTGAAATAGGGTGGGTAGTGGGCTGTTATGGCGTGGTCTGGGGGGGAGGGCAATTATTCAGTGGTTGGGTTTCTGATCATATTGGTAGATGGTTACCCATCATTGGCGGTATGCAGATTTGCGCCTTGGGCGTGTTACTTAATCTGTTCAATGAAGGCCTTATCTGGTGGAGTTTCTGTTCCGTTATTACAGGGGCGGGGATGGCGTTGTTGTATCCTAATCTGAGTGCCGCAGTAGCGGATTTGAGCGCCGATAATATCAGAAGCTCTGCTATTGGCATTTATCGCTTCTGGCGCGATATAGGTTACATGTTCGCTGCGCTTGTTTTTGGCATCATGGCATTAATTTTCCAGGATACGCTCAGCTCGTTTATTGTTGTTTTTGTTTCGATGCTCTTTTCTACTATCATTCTTGTGACCTATCTTAAAAATGATATGCCCAGAACGGAGAAGACTAGATGAATAGGCACAACCCGTATTAGCTATGCAAGTTTTCGTTGTATCGCGTCTCTGGTCAGGTGAGGTGCGAAGTATTCAATAAAAGCATAAGTATAACCACGAAGATAACTTCCCCTGCGAAATGCGAGTAATGTTGTACTCGGTTTGAATAGATGACTGGCATCTATTCCTCTCAGCGGTTTATCTTTTTTGGCATCAAAAGCCATGCTGGCAATGATGCCTATACCCAGACCCAATCCAACATATTTCTTAATGACATCAGCATCCGACGCAGTAAAAACGACATTGGGCGTTAACCCTCTGTCCTTAAATGCTTGATCTTGTTGTCCTCGACCAGTGATGTTCATCAGATAGGTCAGAATTTCATATTTAGAGACTGCTTCCAGAGTTAGAATTTTCTCTGAAAGAAGGGGATGCTTATCCGGCACGACAATAGTGCGATTCCAGTCGTAGCAAGGAAAGGTAACTAGTGAAGGGTTTTGATCTAAAGTTTCTGTTGCAATAGCCAGATCTATGTCGCCTTTAGCAGCTAGTTCTGCGATTTCTCTGGGAGTGCCCTGAAGCATGTTTAGATGCACTTTCGGATAACGTTCAGAAAAGATCTTTATTGAATTTGGCAACGCATAAAGTGCCTGTGTTTGCGTGGTTCCTATCGTCAGCGTGCCGCAATCTTCATCGTGACTTTCATCAGCCAGACTTTCAAGATTATCGATATCGTGAAGTACTCTCTCCGCGATCTCCAGGATAGTTTTTCCCATTGCCGTAATAGCGACTAGGCGTTTACCTCTCCGCTCAAATATTTTTAACCGGAGTTCTTCTTCTAATTGTTGAAGTTGGTTGCTTACACTAGGTTGAGATGTACCAAGGGATTTAGCTGCCTTGGATATACTTAAATCATTTCTGGCTATTTCTCTAACATATCTTAGTTGATGAAGTTGCAAGCCTGATTTCCTTATTATTATGATGTATAAGTATATTTATCTTATAAGATTATCAAATACTTAGCAATATTTATAAATTTGTGACAAAAGTATCGACAGCATCTAGTTACTCAAATCAATAACTTTAGATGCGATGGTTTTGATTTCAATCGAGATATACAAACCCTAAATCCCATATCTATAATTTAATTTACAGGATCTGACTAGTGATTAATTAAGATGTGGCGACTATATTTTTTAGCTTTTTTAATCATTTTATTAAATGCCTGTTCGAGCGTATCAGTTTATAAAAATAATTCTGTCACCGTTTATGGTGGTTCAGGTGTAGATGACAGTATTGAAGTTGTTTACCACTTAGTAAAAATTGACATGCATC
>Ga0189277_10415_pt1 | contig 8875 bp, 10 predicted proteins | sample N26A32minimetaG_FD_130325 | JGI IMG/M metagenome (GOLD analysis project Ga0189277, IMG submission 130325) | Marine microbial communities from the Costa Rica Dome - N26 A3-2 mini metaG | ecosystem: Environmental > Aquatic > Marine > Oceanic > Photic zone | place: Costa Rica: the Eastern Pacific... | reverse complement strand
GGGCACGCCTGTCAGCATCTTTGGGTTGACTGTCCAGGACGGTGACCTGGTCCACGCCGACCGACATGGTGCCGTGGTCATTCCGGCGGAGGTCATACCGGGCCTGAAAGAAGGCATTGCCAAGCTCTTTGCCTCGGAAAAGATCGTTCTGGAAGCCACAGCAAAAGGACCGATGGACTTTGCCGCCCTCGAGAAGGTCTGGAAGGCTTTCGAAGCTGCCCGCGTCTGAGGACACGGGCACAGAAAAGAGGACATGAAACCAGCTAACTACAATAGCTTGAGGTTCATTGTTTACCTGTTGCCCGGTGGCCCCGGACTGGCTCAGTCCGATCTCATATCAGCTGTCGAGATCGCGTTCGGACAGAATGCGATCGACCGGTCCCCATTCGAGGGACTCTTCCGGTGTCATGCGCTCCTTCGTGCGCAAGATTTTTCCGCATGGATCGCCAGGTCCAACGCCATCATCAAGGCATGGCCTGATCGTCAGAAACGTTCGGTTGCCGCTGATCGGCTGTAGCTGAAACTGCACGACATTTTCCAGAAACGGCAGTGGCTCATTGCTCAGCCGGAAAAAGATCTCTTCGTGTAGCTTCCTTGCCAAGTTCCCGTGCCATATTGACGAAAGCCCGGAAGGCAGCCGAAGGGTTTTTGCGCCCGGGATAATAGAGACACAGCGGCGACGTTGGCGGGGTCCAATCCTGCAGGACCCATTCAAGTCGCCCGGCAGCGATGTCGTCGCGCACGTTGGCTTCCATGAAAAACCCGATCCCGATCCCGTCGAGAACGGCCATTCGTGCAAGCGAAGCTTCATCAAGTGTAATCGGACCCTCCACGTCGATCAGGAGGGCATTGCCATCCTTCTCGAAATGCCAGCGATAAAGCGCACCGTTTGGCAGTCGGACACGGATGCATTGGTGAGCCAGAAGATCGGGTGGTGCGGCCGGCCTCCCATGTTCTTCGAGGTAGGCGGGGGTGGCGACCACGGCAAAGCTGCGAGGCGCCCCCAGCGGCACTGCGATCATGTCGCTTGGCACCAGGTCGGCGGTCCGGATTCCCAAATCGAACCCTTCGGCAACGATCTCGACGATCCGGCCTTCGGTGACGAGAACGACGTGAACCTGTGGGTAGCGCTGCAGGAACGCCAGAACGAGCGGCGCAAACACTTCCCGGGCAGCTGTTGCGAAAGCATTGATGCGCAATGTCCCCGAAGGCGTGTCCTGTTGCGAGCGCACGGCTGCCATTGCGTCCTGGATGTCACGCAGTGCAGGGGACACCTGTTCGACGAAGGTTCGACCGGCATCCGTCAACGAGACACTTCGCGTGGTGCGATTGAACAGGCGAACGCCGAGTTGCCGCTCTATTTTGCCAATAAGGTTGCTGAGCGCCGTCGTCGACAGCCCGAGTTCGAGCGCCGCTGCACGGAAAGACCCTCGATTGGCGATGGCCAGAACCGCTTCAAGTTCTCCCAGGATCTGACGTGACATTGTTCCGATTTTCGTGACGTTACATCCAGCTTTATCCCAATTATCGCGATTAAGGTCCAGCCATATATTTCGACCATCGACGCCGGAACACACCGCTGATCCGGCTGGACCATCACCAGAAACGGAGATGTCAGATGGATATCCGGTTACCAGGACCGATTGCCGCCTATTTCGAAGCTGACGGAAACAGGAATGCCGATGCCGTCGCTGAATGTTTCAGCGAAGACGCGGTCGTCAAGGACGAGAAAAACGTGCATTCGGGACGCACCGCGATCCGCCGATGGAAGGCGGAAGCTTCAACAAAGTACTCCTACACGGTCGAACCTTTCGCAATCGAGGTGGAAGGTAATCGCAAGGTGGTGACGGGTCACGTTGTCGGGAACTTTCCCGGCAGCCCGGTCGACCTGAGGTATCTTTTCCGCCTGACGGACGAGAAGATTGCTGAACTGGAGATCCTGCCGTGAGCAAGTTCCTCAGTCTTGAAGGCAAACGGGCGCTTGTCACGTCCGGAACGCGAGGCGCAGGGGCTGCGACGGTCAGACTATTCCGGGACCTCGGGGCCGAGGTGCTGACAAGCGCCCGGACCAGGCCGGACACGCTTGAAGATGGCGTCCAGTTCGTCGCGGCAGACCTGACCACGACCGAAGGCTGCGATGACCTTGCCGCCGCTGTCCGGGAAAGGCTGGGAGGCGTGGACATCATAGTTCATATGCTCGGCGGTTCCTCTGCTCCGGGAGGCGGGTATGTCGCCCTGACGGATGCCGAGTGGCACAACGAGCTCTATCTCAATCTCTTTCCTGCCGTTCGCCTGGACCGGCAACTCGTGCCGGACATGGTTGAACGGGGAAGTGGTGTCGTCATCCACGTTTCGTCGATCCAGAGGGAGCTGCCGTTGCCTGAATCGACGACCGCCTATGCGGCGGCGAAGGCAGCGCTGTCCACCTACAGCAAGGCCCTGTCGAAAGAAGTCTCGCCAAGGGGTGTGCGTGTGCTGCGTGTATCGCCCGGGTGGATTGAGACGGAAGCGTCGGTGCGCCTTGCCGACCGTCTCGCCAAGCAGGCCGGCACCGATTACGAGGGCGGCAAGAAGATGATCATGGATGCGCTTGGCGGAATACCGATCGGTCGCCCGACAAAACCGGAAGAGGTCGCGAACCTGATTGCGTTCGTGGCGTCCGACCGCGCGGCCACGATCACCGGCACCGAATACGTCATTGACGGGGGCACCATACCGACAACGTAGACATGACGAATGCGCGGATCAGGCGGGAGTGCCCCACCCGCCGATCTGAGAATAGATCGTGTCGCGTAGATTTCGGATGTTCTTGTTGAGGCTCGCGAGGTCTTCGGGGCTTTGCATCGAAGCCGTCAGCAGAGCCTCGCCAAGGCATCCTGCCCTGGACTGAAGCGCACGGCCCTTGTCGGTCAAGGCCACGACAACCTGTCGCTCGTTGTTTGGATTTCGGGTTCTTTGCAACAGTCCCGCCGTTTCGAGACGCTTGAGAAGCGGCGTGAGTGTACTGGATTCCAACGCCAGGGTCTCGGCGATTGCCCCGACTGTCTTCTGGTCGTTACGCCAGAGAACATTGAGAACGAGATACTGCGGATAGGTCACCCCGAGCTCGTCAAGAAGGGGTTTGTAGACGCGCTGAATGGCAATCCCTGCCGAATAGATCGCGTAGCAGAGTTGATCGTCCAAAGGCGGGGGACTGTTCTTCCGGTCATTCGTCATGCGCTGCTCCTTTGCCCCCGTATATCAAACCACACCGCGAGAAACAATATCGCGATAACATTTCTCTTGACCTGAAAATTCGATCACTATAATCACTCTTATCGCGATAACTATTATCGCTATTTATTTGGAGAAGAACCATGAAGACCAAGACGAAAATGTTTGTTCTGGCGGCTGCCGCCGCTGCCGTCATCGGACTGAAGTCCGCGAACGCGTCAGACACCATTCCGGCGGATCAGACTGTCAGGAATGTTGTGCTTGTTCACGGCGCTTTTGCGGATGGCTCCGGCTGGCGCGGCGTCTATGACGAACTGACAACACGTGGATACCGGGTCACCGTCGTCCAGAACCCGCTGACATCCCTGGAAGACGATGTTGCGGCCACCAAACGCGCATTGGACCGGCAGGACGGCCCGGCCATTCTTGTCGGGCATTCCTGGGGCGGCACGGTCATTACCGAAGCGGGGGTCGACCAGAAGGTTGCCGGGTTGGTCTATGTCTCGGCGCTTTCACCGGATGCCGGCGAAACGACAGCTCAACAATATGATGGATTCCCAGCGGCTTCCGAGTTCGTCATCGACACTTCGGAAGACGATTTCGCCTATGTCGACCGGGAAAAATTCAAATCCGGCTTTGCCCATGACGTCAGCGACGCGGACGCCGCTTTCATGCGGGATTCTCAGGTTCCCCTCAACTTGGCAGCGTTTGGCACGAAGCTGAAGAATGCCGCGTGGCGCTCCAAGCCGAGTTGGGCGGTGATTGCAACCGAAGACAAGGCATTCGACCAGGCCATGCTGATCCACATGGCGGAACGTATCGGCGCAAAGATCACGAAGGTCTCTGCCAGCCACGCTCTCTTCATGACCCAGCCGAAAGTCGTCGCCGACACGATCGACGAAGCCGCACAAACGGTCTCGAACCAGCATTAAACAACACAAGCATCGATAGAGGTCGATCACATGGACAAGACCATGCAGCTCGAAAAGACAAATGCCGAATTCGATTTCATCGTATGCGGTGCAGGTTCCAGCGGGTCGGTTGTCGCAGCCAGATTGGCCGAAGACGGCAATGCCAGGGTTCTGCTCCTTGAGGCTGGAGGCGACGATCTCGCCGAAAGTGTCATGGAACCGGCTCAATGGCCGTTGAACCTTGGCAGTGACCGTGACTGGGGCTTCGTTGGTGAACCAACACCTGGGCTCGCCGGCCGCCGGCTTCCCTTAAGCATGGGCAAGGGGCTTGGTGGTGGTTCAAGCATCAATGTCATGGTGTGGGCCCGGGGCCACAAGGAAGACTGGAACCATTTCGCCGCAGAATCCGGCGACGAAGCCTGGGGATACCAGTCCGTGCTCGGATATTACTGCCGTATTGAAGACTGGCGCGGAACCCCGGATCCTTTGCGAAGGGGATCCGGCGGCCCCGTCCACGTCGCGCAACCTGACAGTCCAAAGCCGGTTGCCAGGGCACTTCTCGACGCGGCGGAGCTGATTGGTGTTCCCGTCTTTGACACGCCCAACGGCGAGATGATGGAAAGTGCCGGCGGTGCATCGATCGCGGAACTGAGGATCCGCAACGGCAAGCGGGAGTCGGTCTTCCGGTCCTACACCCACAAGATGATGGTGCAACCAAACCTGACTGTGTTGACCAATGCGTTGGTCACGCGGCTCCTATTTGAGGGAAAGAAGGTGATCGGCATTGAAGCTTTGGTCGCTGGCGAATATCGGCAGTTCCACGCGCGATATGAAACGGTGCTGTCACTTGGCGCTGTTCACACACCCAAGGTTCTGATGCAGTCCGGTATCGGTCCCGAGGATGAACTGCGGGTTCACAGCATCCCCGTTGTCCAGCATCTTCCCGGCGTTGGCCGCAATCACCAGGATCACATCGCGTTTGGGTGTACCTGGGCGTACCGTAAACCTGAGGAGGTCGGCGGTGGCGGCTGTGAAGCGACCCTCTACTGGAAGAGCAATTCCGGTCTTCAGCAACCCGATATCCTTCAGTGCCAGCTTGAGTTTGCCGTGCCCAGCCCTGTTGAAACGGACCTGGAAACGCCTGAACACGGCTGGACAATGTTTGCCGGGCTTGCACAGCCGAAAAGCCGGGGACGGCTGCGTCTGTCCGGGCCGGATGCCCGCGACCCTATGCTCATCGAACCCAACTCCTTGAGTGAGCCGGAAGATCTGACGGCTGCATTGGTGGCAGTGGAACTATGCCGTGAGGCGGGAAACAGTGAAGCCTTCACGCCGCTGGTCAAAACCGAGACGGCACCGGGGTCCCGGAACAAGTCAGGCATGATCGACTTCATCCGGAAATCCGCCGTCACCTACTGGCATCAATCCTGTACGGCCAAGATGGGGCGGGACAGCATGTCGGTGGTTGATAATCAGCTCAAGGTGTATGGCATCGAGGGACTTAGGCTCGCCGACGCCTCGATCATGCCGCGCATCACGACCGGCAATACGATGGCTCCATGTGTTGTCATCGGAGAGCGGGCGGCGGATATGATCCGGCTCCAGCACGGGTTGTCCGATGCGCCCAACACCGACCATTGACACGTCCAGGGGACGTTTAATCTCTGATTGAAACATGGTCTGGACGCGGCGGCTCCCTCCGCCGCGTCCACCTTTGTTGATCACACAGCCAAACTGAGCAGATCTTCATCTCGGGCAGGGCATGAAGGGACAGGTGTTTCCGAATGTGGATGCAGAAATCCGAACGGGAGAGACCAAACAGGCTTTCAGACGTTCGCTCACAACGGAAACCCCGCCCGCTGACATAGGCAGGGGCGGGGACAAGGCCGGGGGACGACGGTGTTGAAATATGCCTGTTTCGCTATCGCAACCGACGAAATCCGCTGCAAGGATGTCAGGCAGCCGCCAGTTGCAACTCGTCAACCACCTCATTGGCTGCCTTCTTGGCTGCGGCGATGGCCTCTTCCTGGAAAGAGGCACCGAAGGCAAGTTTCTCGGCGCGAATGAAAGTGACGTCCGTGATGCCGATGAAGCCGAGCAAGGTGCGCAGGTGAGGTTCCTGGGCATCCATCAGCTGCGCCGGTCCTTCGCTGTAGAGGCCTCCTCGTGTCAAGACGACGATAGCGCGCTTGCCTTTCAGGAGGCCTTCCGGACCTGCGTCGCTATAGGAAAAGGTCACTCCAGCGCGCAGCACGTAGTCGAACCAGGCTTTCAGCGTGGACGGAATGCCGAAGTTGTACATGGGCGCACCGATGACCAGCAGGTCGGCCGCTTTCAACTCGGCAATGAGTTCGTCGGAGAGGGCCTGCGCGTTGGCCTGCACTTCGTTTTCAGCTTCGGGAACACGCAAGGCAATCGTGGAATCCTGCGTCAGGTGCGGTACGGGATTGCTCCCCAGATCGCGGGCAATGACCTTGCTTTTGCCGTTCTTGAGACGCAACTGGTTTACGATGTGGGTGGTAAGCTGGTTGGATACGGAGGCATCGCCCAAAACACTGCTTGTCAGTACGAGAACTTTAGACATTGATTGTACGTCCTGCTTTTCATGAAAGAAATTCAGTCGTCAACTTGGTTCCCGGATGTCTTTTCCGGAACCGTCATTTTCCGCACCAGATTGTTGCTCTGAGAGGAACGCATGATTGATCTGGACGATATGCGATGCTTCATCGAAGTCGTGGAATGCGGCAGCCTGAGCGCGGCTGCGACGCGGCTCGGAATCTCGAAATCCATCGTCAGCCGCAGAATTGCGCGGATTGAAGACCTGCTCGGCACCCGTCTTCTGGATCGGACGACCCGCGGCATTGCCCCCACGGAGGCTGGCCAGGAATTCAAATCCAGAAGCGAGGATCTTCTGGCCAACTATGAAGACACGCTCGAAGCAATCTCCGAGCACTCGAACGAAATCGTCGGAGAATTGCGACTGTCGGTCCCTCTTGCCTTCGGGACAAGACATCTTGGCCCGATCCTCGGATCTCTGGCCTGTCGTCACCCGCGGTTGAAAGTAGATGCCTCGTTTTCTGACCGTGTTGTCGATCTGATCGGCGAGCGGTTCGATGCTGCGATCCGAATTGGGAAGTTGCGTGATTCCAGCTACGTCGCTCGCAAGATCGCACCGATCAACTCGATCGTCGTCGCCAGCCCGACCTATCTGAAGCAAAACGGTACACCGCAAACGCCTGAAGACCTGACCGCCCACGAATGCCTCATTTACACAGCTGCGCTTTCACCGGACTGGATCTTCCACAGTGGCAACGGGAACATCTCGGTACGCCCGTCGGGACGTCTGCGCACTGACAACGGAGACATAACCGTAGCCTGGGCGGTTGCGGGGCTCGGAATTGCTCATGCGCCCCTGTTTCTCGTCAACGATGCGGTTGAGCGCGGTGACCTTGTTCCCCTGCTGCTTGACTATCCAACACCTGAAGTCGGCCTTTTCGTACTCCGCCCCCCTGGCGCGAATACACCCCGGAAAGTCAGGGTCCTGATCGACGCGCTCGTCGAGACCTTTTCCGGCAAGCTGGAATGGAAAGGCTGGACCAGTCCGTCCGAATGAAACGACTTGGGCCAGAGCCCCCGCAAAAGGCAAAGCTGAATTGGCAGCGGCGGCATTGCCAGGAAGGGCCTGCCGCCGCAGCTATTGTTATTGCGGAGGACGTGACGCCTGAAGTTCAAGGAGCTTGTTCGCGCAACTCGGCGACATGCTTGCCGCGTTGGCCTGAAGGCACTGCAGAAGTCTGCCGCCGCCCGGCTGTATGCCGGAGCACAAGCTGCGCACGTCGGCTTCGCAGGCGGTCCTGATTTCCCGCATCTGCTGACGGGTCAGTTCCTGGGCATGGGCCCCGGAGACACCAAGAAGCAAAAGAGCCGAAATCAAAAATCTCATGAAAATCATCCTATGTCTTGAGGGGGACGACGGGCGCGTAGAACATTGGCGGCCACGCGCCCGTCTTTGCCGGTGCGGCGGGAGCACCGGCAATTCTGTCGTATTGAGATGCGGGTTATCTGAGGGTAAGGCGAGGAAACCGGGAGGCTTCAAGCTGTTCTTCCGTTAGCGCTGCGCGCAGGTTCTCGACTGCGGTTTTCAACGCTGCACCCTTTTCGCCATAGACGGAAAGGATGTCCGCCAGAGCTTCAATCCGGCCGAAGGCTTCCGGACCTGCCGGATCTTCGTCAGGCGCTCCGGCAAGGGCGCGCACCGTGCCGGCATCCGGGACCAGAGCGAGCATTGCAGCGGTATAGGCTCGCCATTCGTCCTGTTGGTCGACCCGGATGCCTATTGCCGTTTCCTGCGAGCTCAACGCGCCGGCCAGCCTGAACCTGGCGGCTTTCCCGGTATAGAAATGCCGAAGATGATCGAGGCGCTCCGCAACGTCGTAGATGTCGGGAACGCCCCCGAAGACGATAGGCAATTCGGGTGGATAGACAGGGCCTTTGATGGCGAAGGGATTGTCCTGCGACACCGCGGCAAAAGGCATGACGGCGGCAAGCGTGACGCCGGCCACAAGTGACAAGGGGATCAGCTTCTTCACGGTACTCTCCAACTCGTTGTCGATGGAGAGATCCTGCAAATTCCGCATATCCGCCGGTTTTCCGGCTGATGGGAAATTGTAGCTTTTTGTTTCCCGCCCGGTTGTCAGCTTGACTTGAAGAGGGGCAGCGTCACCTTCACCCGACCACCCTGTGGGGTATTT
>Ga0189277_10409_pt1 | contig 9084 bp, 9 predicted proteins | sample N26A32minimetaG_FD_130325 | JGI IMG/M metagenome (GOLD analysis project Ga0189277, IMG submission 130325) | Marine microbial communities from the Costa Rica Dome - N26 A3-2 mini metaG | ecosystem: Environmental > Aquatic > Marine > Oceanic > Photic zone | place: Costa Rica: the Eastern Pacific... | reverse complement strand
GGGATATCCGCAAAGGCCATCGCTTTCGACATGGCGATGGAACAGCCGATCATCAGCAGCACGATGGACGTTGTCACCGCGCTTTCCAGAATGATGCCCGGAAGTTCGCGCGGCGAGATTTCCCTGTACCAGATCACGCCCAGGAAGAGTGTATAGACAACGGCAACGGCTGAAGCTTCGGTTGCGGTGAAGATGCCGCCGATGATGCCGCCCATGACGATCACGATCAGGCCAAGCGGCAGCATGGCGTCCAGCGTCTTGGCGATAACTTCCTGGCCACTGGGCCGTTCGGCAACCGGGTATCCCCTGCGCTTGGCAATGATGCCGGCGACGACCATCAAGCTGAGCCCCATCAGGATGCCCGGAATGTATCCGGCAACGAACAGGGCCGCGATGGAGGTGCCGTTGGTAATCAGCGAATAAACGATGAAAGTTGCGCTCGGCGGGATCAAAAGGCCTGTCGGGCAGGAGGCGATGTTGACCGCCGCGCTGAACGCCGGATCGTAGCCTTCCTTCTTCTGAAGCGGAGACATCACGCCGCCGACAGCGGCGGCCGAGGCAACGGCGGAGCCCGAGATGGAGCCGAACATCATGTTGGCAATGACGTTGCAGTGGGCAAGCGCACCGGGCAGGCGGCCGGCCAGAACCTTGGCGAACTCGATCAGGCGCATGGCGATGCCGCCCCGGTTCATGATGTTGCCCGCCAGAATGAAGAACGGAATGGCCAGCAGGGTGAAGCTGTCGAGACCGGAGGCGACCTGCTGAGCGACGATATAGACCGACTGGTCGAACGACATGAACAGCAGGAAGGTGGCGAAAGCTGCAAGGCCGATGGCGAAGGCGATCGGTACGCCCAGGATCATCAGAAAAGCGAATGTCCCGAACAGGACGAGGACAGATTGGATATCCATGAAGTTACTCGTTCCCGGTCAGGTTTCAGTCCAGAGGGCCGCCGACGCTGGCGGTGCCTTCCTGCTCGTTCGGGCCGCGGCCAGTGCGAAAGAGGTCGGCCAGAAATGTCAGGCAGTAGTAGAGAATGCAGAGCCCGGAAAACGGGATCGCGATATAGACGAGGCCCATGGGGAGGCGCAGCGCCGGGGATACCTGCTGGGTTTCCAGCGTCCGGCTGACCAGGTCGAGCCCGCCGTAGACCATCACGACCCCTGCAAAGAGTGCGATGGCGGCAATGATGCCGACATTGACCAGAAGGCGCAGGATGCCGGTGGTGATGACGGGAAGCAGGTCGATGGCAAGGTGTCGTCGCTGGCCGAAGGTGTAAGCCCCGCCCAGCAGAGCAACCCAGATGAACAGGAAACGGGCCATTTCATCTGTCACCGTGCTCGGGCTTTGCAGCACGTAGCGCGAGACGACCTGCCAGACGACACAGGCAACCAGGACGGCGAAGGCGATGGTGATGACGAGACGCAGGACCATGTCCACGCCTCTGGTGATGACTGTCACGATATTCCTCCCGCGCAGGCCTCGTTCTTGCCGCGGCAACAGGCGCGGCGTGGGCTCCGACACATTAAGACATGCGTCAGGAAATTAAATTGGTCAACCAATTTTCCAAAAAAGGTTGACTGATTTTGAAAATTGGACGAACAATTCCTCATCCGCGGCGGTCTGGCCTTGCAAGTCCCGCGGCCAACCGATCCGTTCCGGCACGGAACGCAAGTCCTGCGGCCAAGGCTGCAATTGGGAGGAAATCATGTCGAAATTCGTTAAGCTGGCGGCTGTTCTTGCCGCGGGCGTCGTCGCTCTGGGTTCTGCCGCCAGCGCCAAGACGCTGCGCCTCAACCACAACAACCCGGAAGACCATCCGCTGCACAAGTCGATGCAGTTCATGGCCGAGCGCGTTGAAGAGCTGACAGACGGCGATCTGAAAATCCGCATCTATGCCAATGCCCAGCTTGGCACTCAGCGTGAATCCATGGAGCTGATGCAGAACGGTTCCCTGGACATGGCCCGTTCCAACGCATCCGAGCTGGAGGCCTTCGAGGAATCCTACGGTGCACTCAACCTGCCCTACATCTTCGTCAGTGCCGACCACTACTACGACGTTCTGACCAATGACATCGGCGCGGACATTCTTGCCTCGTCCGAGGACAAGGGCTTCATCGGCCTTGCCTATTACATCGAGGGCGCACGTTCCTTCTACGCCAACAAGGCGATCCATTCCCCGGCCGACCTGAAAGGCATGAAGATCCGCGTTCAGCCGAGCCCGTCCGCCATTCGCATGGTTGAGCTGCTCGGTGCCAACCCGACCCCGATTGCCTGGGGCGAGCTTTACAGCGCCCTGCAGCAGGGTGTTGTCGATGGTGCTGAAAACAACCCGATCGCGCTTACGTCCGCCCGTCACGGCGAGGTTTCCAAGTTCTATTCCGACGACGGCCACACCATGATCCCGTCCGTCGTGATGATTTCCACCAGCTCCTGGAACGATTTGACCGACGAGCAGAAGGAAGCCATGCGCACGGCCGCGCGTGAATCCATGGATTTCCACCGCGAGCAGTGGGACGCCATGAGTGCGGAAGCGGTCGAGACCGCGAAGAGCGAACTCGGCGTGGAATTCGTCGAAGTGGAAAAGGGCCCGTTCATCGAAGCAGTCCTGCCGATGCATGAAGAAGCGGCGGCCAAGTCTCCGGTCGTTGCCGACCTGATCAAGCGCATCAAGGCAGCTGCGCAATAACATCTGAAAACACCTGAAAGTCCCGCCGGAGACCTGACCGATGCTCGAACGCTCCCATCTCGCCGACAACGCCTTGCAGGCGCTGCATGACGAAGACTATGACGTGCCCTTCAACACGCAGTCCTTGTGTCATGACGGCCTGATCTTCATGGGTGGGCGGGCATCGGAAAGCCTTGATGGCGACTGGACTTTCTGTGTCGATCTGCTCGACACCGGCCTCCGGCAGAAATGGTTCGCCATGCTGCCGGAGGCGCCGGAAAACCGCACTGAACCCTGGGACTATGATCCCTACATGGGGGAAACGGTGCCGGTTCCATCCAACTGGGCGACGATTAAAGAGAAGTGGTACTTCTTCGAAGGCAGCGCCTGGTACACGCGGGCTCTCGACATCGAGACGGTGGACAGTTCCAAACGCCAGTTTCTGAGGTTCGGTGCCGCGAGCTACGACTGCAAGATCTTCCTGAACGGCGAGTTCCTTGGCAACCACTACGGTGCGTCGACACCTTTCTGCGTCGAGCTTACGGGCAAACTGAAGACCGGTCGCAACTGGATCATGGCCTGCGTCAACAACACCCGGACACGCGACCGTGTGCCGATGCGCAATACCGACTGGTTCAACTACGGTGGTCTCTATCGGGAAGTCTCATTCTTCGAAACACCGAAGGCCCTTATCAAGGACTTCTTTCTCTACCTTGTGCCGGATGGCACATACTCCACGCTTCGGGCCGAAGTCACCGCCGACGGTGTGCCGGCTGGTAATGTGACGCTTTCCATTCCCGGGCTTGGCATCGAAAAAGATATCGTGCTGGATGCGGACGGCAAGGGAACGCTCGACATTTCAGCCCGGCCGCAACTATGGAGCCCGGAAGCGCCCGTCCTTTATGATGTCAGCGTCTCGTGCGGCGAAGACCATGTGTGCGACCGGATCGGCTTTCGCCAGATCGAGCGCCGCGGCACGGATATTCTGCTGAACGGGGCGCCTCTGTTCCTTCGCGGGATTTCCGTCCACGAGGACGATGCACTCCTCGGCAAGGTGACAAATGAGGATGATTTGCGCCGCCGCTTTGCCCATGCGCGCGAACTGGGCTGCAACTATCTGCGTCTTGCACATTATCCGCATCACGAGCGGGCGGCTCAGATTGCTGATGAACTCGGCTTTTTGCTGTGGGAGGAAATCCCGGTCTACTGGGCCATCGATTTCGCCAATCCGGCAACCTATCGCGATGCTGAAAACCAGTTGTCGGAACTGATCAAGCGGGATCGCAACCGGGCAAGTGTCGTCATCTGGTCCGTCGGAAACGAGAATCCTGACACGGATGCCCGGCTTACCTTCATGAAAGGCCTGGCCGAAACCTGCAAACGTCTCGACCCGACCCGGCTGACTTCCGCAGCCTGTCTGGTGAACCACGCCCGGAACCGGATCGAGGACAGGCTCGCGGCGCATATCGATATCATCGGCCTCAACGAATATTACGGCTGGTATGAAGAGAATTTCGATGACCTTGCCGCGATCGGGGAGAACTCGGACCCGGACCGTCCGGTGGTGATTTCGGAAACGGGTGCTGACGGCGTTATCGGTGAGAAAGGTCCGAAGTCTGGCCTCTTCAGCGAAGATTACATGGCCGAAGTCTACATCAGGCAGATCGCAACTCTGCGCGAACTTGGATATATCAAAGGCATGTCGCCGTGGATACTTTACGATTTTCGTGTTGAACGGCGCCAAAATATTTTCCAGAACGGCTATAACCACAAGGGGCTGATTGCCGCCGACAAGAAAACCAAGAAAAAAGCATTCCATATCCTGGCCGACTATTATCGCGAGATTGCAGCTGCCGGGGAGGGTGCAAGGAAGGCCTCATGACCAGCGATCCTGCAAAGCGCCGGTACCAGGAAATTGCCGAACTTCTCGCAAGGCGTATCGAGGAGGGGGGCTACAGGCCCGGCGACAAGTTTCCGACCGAGCGACAGATTTCAGTCGAACTCGGTATCAGCCGCTCCCTGGTGCGTGAAGCTTTTATCGTTCTGGAAATCGAAGGCTATCTGGACGTGCGCAAGGGCTCCGGCAGCTATGTGGCGGCCGGCGAAAAGATTTCGCTGCATATTCCGAAAGCAGACTACGGCCCCTTCGAATTGCTGCAGGCCCGCCAACTTCTGGAAAGCAGCATTGCCGGCTTTGCCGCCACCACGATCACCAAAAGCGACATCATTCATCTGCGGGAGACGCTCGATCTGGAGCGCAGGGCGATCGAACACGGTGAGGAAGATTACACCGCCGACCGGCAGTTCCACCGGCAGATCGCCGAAGCAACCCAGAACAGTGTTCTGGTGGACCAGGTGGAAGACCTCTGGAACAAGCGTGAAAACAGTTCCATGTGGGCTCGGCTGCATGACCGCATCTTCGATCTCAGCTACCGGGCCAAATGGCTGGATGATCACGCCGAAATTCTGGAGGCGTTGCGCCACCGTAACTCCGAGAAGGCGCGCCTTGCCATGTGGCAGCACCTGGAAAACGTTCGCCTGACCCTGCTTGAGCTTTCCGACGTCGGCGACCCTGATTTCGACGGTTACCTTTATACCCCGGCCCGGGCCGCGCCCTGAGCGCCGGGCATCATGTGCGCCAGACGCAAGACCCCAAACACAAAACGCTGCAGCGATAACAACAAGAAAGACTTCAGGCGATGATCGAAAGCTGGCGCTGGTTCGGACCGCAGGACCCCATCTCCTTGAGGGATATCCGCCAGACAGGTGCACGCGGCATCGTCACCGCCCTGCATGACATTCCCAACGGCACCTTCTGGCCGGAAGAGGAAATCGCGTCCCGCCGTCGCATGATCGAGACAGCCGGCCTGGAATGGGTCGTCACCGAGAGCATCCCGGTGCATGAGGACATCAAGACCGGGGCGCCCGGATGGGAAAAGTGGGCGGTAAACTGGGCGGAGACGGTTCGTGCGCTGGCACGTCAGGGCATCAAAACGATCTGCTACAATTTCATGCCCGTGCTGGACTGGACCCGGACGGATCTCGACTACGAACTGGAAGACGGTGCAACCGCCCTGCGGTTCGAGTTCGCGGCCTATGCCGCTTTCGATCTGTTCATCCTGCAGCGGGAAGGCGCTGAGGCGGACTATGATGCTGCCGATATTGCGCTTGCCGAGGAACGCTTTGCCCGGATGTCCATCGAGGAGCGGGACAGGCTGACCGCCAATATTATTGCAGGACTGCCCGGTTCGGAAGAAAGCTACACGCTGGAGACATTCCGGGACCGCCTCGCGTCTTATCTCGGTATCGGCCGGGAAGAGCTTTTCCGGAACCTTCAGAACTTCCTTGAAATCGTCGTGCCGGCCGCCGAGGAGGAGGGGGCTGTCCTGGCCATCCATCCGGATGACCCGCCGAGGTCTCTCTTCGGTTTGCCGCGAATTGTCGGGTCGCTCGGTGATTTGCAGCGAATTGCCGGCATGAACCCGTCAATGGCAAACGGCTTTACCGTCTGCTCCGGGTCGCTTGGTGTCAGCGCCGGCAACAATATTCCCGAAATTATCGATGCATTGGGTGAGCGGATCCATTTCGCCCATCTGAGGGCAACCAGGCGCGAGCAGGATCCTCGCAGTTTCCGCGAAGATGCGCATCTTGAGGGCGACGTCGATATGGTCGCCATCATTCGTGCACTGCGGCGCATGGAACGACAAACGGGTAAGTGGATCCCGATGCGGCCGGATCATGGGCATCGTATATTGAACGATCTCAGCGGAACCTCGACGCCTGGGTATCCAGCGATCGGCCGGTTGAGGGGACTGGCGGAGCTGCGCGGTGTGACCCGGGCGGTTGATATTCTGGACACAGTCGAAGCGGCGGCTGAATAGGTCATTCGGGCAAGGCAACAACCTTGACCGGGCGCGGTATCCAATTACATCCATCTGCTGAGAAGCTTCACGGCAATGGCGATGGCACCGGTCATGCCCGAGATTCCGGAGACCTGAATGGAAAAGAATGTCGATACCCTTGTAGAGGACGGGCACGATGTCATCCTCATCGAAGGACTGAAAGTCGCGACGCAGATCGGCATTCTGGACAGCGAGAAAAACCGGACACAAACCGTCTGCTTCGATATCGAAATGCAGACCGTTACCGGTTATCGCCGGATCGTGAGCGAAACGGGTGCGTTTGTTTCCTATGCCGACGCGGTCGAATTCATTCTGCAGAAGGCAGCCACCGGCGGTCATATCGACCTGGTCGAGGATTGGGCTGAAGCTGTTGCGGATTTCGTTTTGACGAATGAGCTGGTTGAAGGCGTCAGCGTGAAGGTCACCAAGCCGGACATCTTTGAGGAAGCCGCGGGCGTCGGTATTCGCATCAAGCGCCGCCGGCCGTCCCGTTGACCTTGCCCTCTCGCCGCATTTTCCTATCTGCCCTGAAACCTGCCTGATCCCGCCCCGGCTTTTCCGGGCAAGAGGTTCGACACCGGGAGCCCCGCCTCACATGATTTCCGCCGACCGCCTGCTTCCTCTCTGGCTCAAATATCGCGATGCTCTCGAAGCACCGATCCGAACCTTCGAATTTGAAAAGTTTGGCCGGCGGTTCGAGGACCGCACCTATCAGATGGGCGTCCTGAACCTGTCACCGGACAGCACCTATCGCGAAACGGTCTGCCATACCTTCGAAGCGGCGCTTTATCGTGGTCGGCGCATGACGCTGGAGGGGGCGGCGATGGTCGACATCGGTGCGGAGTCGACCGGCGAAACCGCAGACATCGTCGCGGCCGAACGGCAGATCGACCGCATGCGCCCGGTCGTAAAGGCTCTTGCCGACGAAGGCATTCTTGTTTCCGTTGAAACCTATCATCCGGAAGTGGGCGTCGCCCTGCTGGAGGCCGGCGCAGGAGTGGTCAATCTGACGGGACGCGTTGACGACCCGGCCTTCTACGAGGCGATTGCGAAGCATCAGGCCGGTATCGTCCTGTGTTACACACCGGGCAAGAATGCCCGTTCCGATGATTACCTGCCGCCGGCTGAAGATATCTTCGATCACCAGCTCACATTCTTCCGCGAGAGGGTCCATCTGGCCACAGAAGCCGGGATCGAGCGGCTGTGGGTTGATCCCGGCTTCGGCTTTGCGCTGCACTTGCCGGACGGGCCGGACCGGATCCGGTATCAGACCGACAGTATTCTCCAGTCGTTCCGCCTGCGGGAGCTCGGTTGGCCGGTGACCGTGCAGTTGACCGGGGCAGTGTATCTGTTCCGTGATGAAGTTCGGGTGGCGCAGACCAGCGCGGCAACTCTGGCCGTCATGTCGAGAGCAAACCTGGTGCGCAGCCATGAAGTGCCGCGCGTGCAGCCGGTTCTGAACCTGCAGGATTTCGCCTGAAGAGTTGGCCGCTTCCTAGAGTCTGCTTCTTGAGAAGCAGGCCGAGACAAACCCGAGCCAACCGGAGGAGCGCATATGGCAACCGACAAGATCGCACTGGTGACAGGGGCCGGCAAACGGCTCGGCAAGGCCATCGCCAGGGGGCTAGCGAATGAAGGTTATGCCATGGGCCTCCATTACAACTCTTCTGCCGAGGGTGCGCAGGAGCTTCATGACGAGATTGTCGCCGAAGGCGGCAAGGCCGCACTCTTGCAGAAAGACCTGAGCCGGCCGGAGACGTCCGGTGGCCTGATCGAGGACGCAGCCGCTGCACTGGGTGGACCGGTCGAGGTGCTGGTGAATTCCGCATCCGCATTCAACACAGACAGCTTGTCTGACCTGACGATCGATACCTGGCAGTTCCTGATGAACGTCAATGCTGCTGCACCGGTATTCCTGATGCAGGCGTTCGCCAACCAGGATCCCTTGCCGGAAGGCGGGGCGATCGTGAACATGCTCGACACCCAGATGCTGTCGGCGTCCCCGGAACGGTTCAGTTATTTTTGCGGAAAGTTCGCGCTCGACGGGGCGACCCGTCTGGCTGCCTACGATCTGGGACCCAGGGGCATTCGCGTGAATGCGGTTGCTCCGGGCCTGATCCTGCCGAGCGACCAGACCCAGGAAAACTTTGACGCCAGGCAGAAGCTGACGCCAATGGGGCCGGGCCTCGGGCCTAATGATGTGGTGGATGCGGTGATCTATCTGGTTGGGGCCAAACAGGTGACCGGACATACGCTGGTAGTGGATGCCGGGCAGCGGCTGATGGGCTTCGGAAACGCGCCAATCGGATGAAATTGAGGAAATCCTTGGAATTTCATGGTTAGCGAATGGTTAATATCCACTGCCTCGAAAGTGGGGCGAATTTTCTTTCAAAAAAAATCAAAACCGGTGTTGACGGGTTGGGTTGGTCTGCGTATAACCCGGTTCATCGACGGCGGCAACGTCGCTGGCGACAGGGTTTTGTGACCTTAATTCCAGAAAATTGGTCCTAGTGG
>Ga0189277_10375_pt1 | contig 11014 bp, 12 predicted proteins | sample N26A32minimetaG_FD_130325 | JGI IMG/M metagenome (GOLD analysis project Ga0189277, IMG submission 130325) | Marine microbial communities from the Costa Rica Dome - N26 A3-2 mini metaG | ecosystem: Environmental > Aquatic > Marine > Oceanic > Photic zone | place: Costa Rica: the Eastern Pacific... | reverse complement strand
TCATAAACATTACGTTCATGGTGCCAGACTCTTCAATAAATTCATGGCTCTTGCCATCAGTCCAGATCAATTGATCGAAGCCTTGTTGTTGGGCTAAGCGTGCAGGGTAGAGGCTGGCAGCATAGTTTCCACCAGCTTTAGCATAACCAGTTCCTCCTTCAAATGCTCTTGAGAATTTAGTTTCAATCTTCACTCTTACTGGTTTGGTGTAGTAAGAACCAACCGGGCAAGTAATGATCATAAACCTGTAATTATTTGAAGGTCGAACGCCAATGTATTCATCGGTTCCGAAAACGAAAGGTCTAACGTAAAGCGCAGTACCTGGTTTAGAAGGCACCCAAGCTGAGTCTAACTTCAATAACTCAGTAAGCCCATCCATGAATAATGACTCAGGTACCTGAGGAATACACATTCTTTCAGCAGAAACGTTTAGCCTGGAAGCATTGGCTTCAGGTCTAAAACTTACCACTTCACCAGCAGCATTTTTGTAGGCTTTTAGGCCTTCGAAAATTGTAATGGCGTAGTGCAATGTTGTCATAGCCGGAGATACCGACATGTTCTGATAAGGTACGATTCTTAAGTCTTGCCATTCGCCATCTATGTAATCGGCAATGAACATGTGATCCGAATAGAGCTTTCCGAATGGAATGTTGTCTTCATCCAATTCATTAATTCTAGACTGAGATGTCTTTTCTATGCGAATGGTAGAGGTGTCAATCATCGTTTTAATCTTTTAGGTAGTCTACAAATTTAACTAAAATCGACCTTGGTGCAAATCTAGGTGAAGGTGTAAGATTCTAGTTTTCAGTAAGTTATATTTAATTTACTCAGAACAAATGATTCTGAATGAGGGTGGTTTTGGTCGAAAATTCCGCAATTAACTCAAAACGCCCAATAATTTTCTGAGCAACTTTATTTCTTTCTCGGTTCCCACTTCACTTCTTCGGCCTGAAGCTCTTGAGCCATTATTCTGCCAAGTACAAAGAGATAGTCGGAAAGACGATTGAGATACTGAATGACCAACGGAGAAATAGGTTCTTGATCGTTTAAGGCGATGCTTATTCGTTCGGCTCTTCGGCACACACAGCGTGCGATATGCGAAAACGAAACTGATTGATGCCCCCCCGGAAGAACAAAGCTGGTAAGTGCTGGCAGTTGATCGTCCATGGCATCCATGGCGCTTTCCAATACTTGAATGTCAGACTCTAGTAAATCAGGTTTCACCACCTTGTCTTTACCTGGTTCGGTAGCTAAATCTGCCCCTATGGTGAACAGTCTGTCCTGAATGGTTTTTAGAATTTCTTTTCTAGAAGAATTGACTTCCTGATCTCTGAGTAGACCAATGTAGCTATTCAATTCATCTACTGTTCCATAGGCTTCAATTCGGATGTGTGCCTTTGAAACACGAGCACCACCTAGTAATGAGGTGGTGCCAGAATCTCCAGTTTTAGTATATATTTTCAAATCTTAGAATACTCTTTTAGCAACTTCTGCCTCGTATGCGGCCCTCATTACGGCAGTGTTGGTAGGATTTTCATTGATAATATCTTTCTCAATAAGTCCATCTCTCAACCTGATAACACGGTGCGAGTATTGAGCAATATCGTCTTCGTGAGTTACCATAATAATGGTGTTGCCTTTTTCATGAAGAGCGGCAAATAGGTCCATAATGTCGTAAGACGTTCTGGTGTCCAAGTTACCTGTAGGCTCATCGGCAAGAATAATCGATGGATCATTCACCAACGCTCTAGCAATAGCAACACGTTGTCTCTGACCACCAGAAAGCTCATTCGGCTTGTGGAAAGATCTTTCACCAAGTCCAACACTTGTTAGTGCAGCCTGGGCTCTGTCTTCTCTTTCAGACTTGCTATAACCAGCATAGATAAGCGGAAGAGCAACATTTTCTAAAGAAGATGCTCTAGGCAAGAGGTTAAAAGTCTGGAAAACGAAGCCAATTTCTTTGTTTCTGGTCTCGGCCAATTCATTTTCAGTCATGTCCGAAACATCTTGGCCATTTAGAATATATGTTCCGCCAGAAGGAGTATCTAAACAACCAATGGTGTTCATAAGAGTAGACTTACCAGAACCTGATGGCCCCATGAATGCTACATATTCACCTTGCTTGATTTCGATGCTCACAGATTTCAGAGCCTGGATTTTCTCACTACCCATCTGGTAGACCTTAGAGATGTTGGTAGTTTTGATTATTGTTTTACTCATACTGGTTGGACGTATCTAAATGCCGAAAAGTTTAATACAGAACTTGGTAATTATTTAAATGGTTTTACCACAAACAAAACAATCAAAAGAAGTTGGTGTACTAAAAGGACTTTCCGTGAACGGAATACGTAAAGGATTACAGGTGGTAGATTGGCCTAAGATTTTCTCTTAGCGGATTTGGAAGGTTGTTTTTTCTTCCAGAATTTGCTCAAACTCAGACCTTACCTCAGCTACTTTCTGTTGGTCAGCCAGTTCTGATAGCTGGTCTAGGGCTGTTTCTCCAAAGGCGGTGAAGTTATTTTTAGCGCAAGAGTAAATGTAAGCTTCCCATAAGTCGGTAGATTTTCTATTCACTTCCAATGCTTCGCGAAGTAGATCATATTCTACCTGACTATCTATTTCGGTTTGGTTTAAAAGTTCAATCGCTTTAAGCGTAGTGTTTACATCAAAGGCGTTGGTTTCAGCTACTCGAATAAGCGCCTGCTGATATTCGGCTTCTGAAAGTTCAGCTTTTTCAGCTTGAACTCCTTTTAATTGCTGGCTAATGTCTGCGGTTTGATCAAAGTCAGTAACGAACTTTAAGTCTTCCATAAACTCGTTCAATGGTTCTGCATCAAACCCTCTTTTCTTAGCATTATTGATCGACTCAACCGTTAAATCTGACTGCCCCTGATCGAAAGCCCATACAGCCTTAATGTAGTATGGAAAGCCTGCGGCTGAAAGGTTCGAAGAAATGACTGATTCAAGCGTTCTGAAACCTTTGTTTACTTGACCTGAATTGTAGTAGAGGAACGATTGAGCAGTAAGTAAGAAAGTGTTGTAAACCGCGTTTTTAGGGCTCGATTGGTAATATTGAATAGCATCATCAACAACCTTCCAGTCTTCTCTTTGTCTGCTTAAAGCAGCATTGTATAAGTAGAATAGTTGTTCTCGAGTTAGAAGTGTGTCAGCCCTTAGCTCAATGCTGAAAAGTAAAGATTGACCTTGTGCATTAGCGAGCGCCTGTCGGTTTAGTTTTAAATGAATATTGTCTTGATATTCATAATTAATGGTAGTGTCGAAGTCTACCTGAGCGGCTACATCATAGTTGAGGGCAGCCAAATTGCCTTCGCTTACAAAAGCCCCTCCACCCAATGATTCTCTGAAGTACTTAAAGGCTGAGTCGTAGTTCTGATATTTGTAGTGAGCTAAGCCTAAGTTGTTCTGAACTTTGTCATCATACTCCACTTCTTTAGAATACATAAGTGAGCTGAGTGTTCGGTACAAATCACCTTTTTCATCGAAGTGGTTGGAGTAGGCTACTCTGGCTTTCGGGTTTTCGCCACCTCTCAGAATTGCCACCAATCTTTCCTGAATCTCTTCCTTCTCTTTTTCGGTTTTAGCTTTCTGGGATAAAGCATAATTAGATCTATAATTATAGAACTCAAAGTAGTTGCTCTGCTTATGGTATTGATCGGCCAAGAGGTCATTGTCGATGTGTTCAGCCAAACTTGCCAACATGGTATACTGTCCAGATTTAGCCATGTAATACGGTCGGTATTCTAGGTAGAGGAAACCGCCAACCACCATAATCATGCAGAAAAGCCTTACCGTAAGCATTGGTGTTCTTGGGCCTTGAAAGAAAATGTGCCATACCTGAATGTTCTGGAAAAGGGCAGGGGTAAAGTTGATTAGCGCATAAACAAAGAAGCCAGCGCCAAAGGCTAAATGACTAATGATTATCACCCATTCAATAGCGTCTTTTAAAGAGCTGTTAGCTGTAATTTCGGCATAGGCTAACACACCTAAAGTCATGGCGCATAGGGCAGGGTAGAGCCAGTCTTTTAATACGAAAGTATCGCCAGAGACATTGATGGTTTTGATTTTTGGGTCGAAGCAAAAGTAGCCCGAGATCATTGAGGCAATCAGAAGCGTGCTTGGTTCAATCAGGTATAGATTTAGCTCGATGTCTTCATTCTTTTCCATGAAAAGTAGACTGACCAAAATCACATACACGAAGCCTATAATACCGAAGTGTAACAGTCCATTCTTGCCTTTCGATTCTCCTTGCGTAGTGAGCTTAAACAGACTGAAGATATTATCCCCGGCAATGAAAATGATGAAAAGGGTTGTCCAGAGCAGTGGTCCAACCATGCCGAATGAAAGCACTACCAAGTTAGGGTAGTCCATGTTTGGGAGGAAATTCACCAGTAAGCCGAAGGTCAGATAAAGCAGTAGAATTCCTATTAATCTGACTAGTACCGAAACCTTCTTATTGATGGCTTGGAAGTAGTAAGTGAGCAGTAGAAATGCTCCTATGAGACCATAGCTCAGGTAAGGATCTGCAACACCGAGTTCCTCCAGTCGCAACTGGATAAAGCAGAATACGACAATACCTGAGAATATAAAGTAACTGAATCTGTCAAGGTAAGTGATGGACAGAGTTCCAAGTACCAGAACTGCTACTATCGAGATTAGTAAGAGCTTCTCAGGCCAAACTAAGTACTGTAACTCACCTGTTCTGAACTTCTGCCAGCTAATCAATTGATCCACCACAACTCCTCCAGGCTTTCCATTAATCTGGAAGTACTCTAAAAGAAAAGGGCGTGTTTTAAAGGTAGACTCTACTTGCCAAGGGAGTGTGAGCTCATCTCCAACAAACCACGCATAGCCAAACCATATCACCGCAAAAGCAGCAAGGGTCGGGCTTAAGTATTTTAGAAAGTTGAAGGTGGTTGAGTTCAAATGGTCAAATTTGGTCTAAGAATTTTAAAACTTTTTTTACCCCTGCCCTAAAGGAAGAAAAGTTTGAAAATCATTCAGACGCCCTTTAGGGTTGGGGTAGATTGAATGATTTTCATTTAGTAACGTCTTTATTGCCTTAATCATTACGTTTCAGCACCTTAGGTACTTTGAAAAACTGGCCGTCTTGATCTGGTGCATTTTTTAATGCAGCTTCTCTTTCGATAGTTTTTTCTGCTTTGTCTGCTCTCAGCACATTCACTTCTTGAGTCATGTGAGTTAGAGGCTCCACACCTTCGGTGTCTACTTCGCTGAGTTTATCTACCCACTCGAGTATTTCACCCATGTCTTTGATCAGTTGCTCTTCTTCCTCTGGCTTTATAGTGAGCCTAGCCAAATGAGCAACCTTATGCAATTTTTCCTTATCTACTTTCATAAGCTTTCAAGGTGTCTTCAATTTTCTGCCGAACCGCTTGCTTCAGTTCGGTTACTGCCACATCGCCAGTTCCGTTTGGCCAAATGGGTTTATGTACAACCATTTCTACCTTTCCCGGATGCATAGTGAGCGGCATCTTATCTGGCAAAAGTAAATAGTTGTTAGGAATGGTGATAGGTATGATGGGAATTTGTTCTTCCACAGCAATTCTAAAACTACCTTCTTTAAAGTTTACCATCTGCGGAGGGTTTTTAGAAAGTATTCCTCCTTCCGGGAAAAAGGCGATGCTGAACCCTTTCTTAATTTCTTGCTGAACAGCGAGCCAGCTGTTGTGCCTGCTTCTCATACTGCCTCTGTCTACCAGAATATGAAGCCTGCTATACATAAAGCCCCAGATGGGTACTTTTCTGAGTGATGCTTTGCCAATGAACTTGAACTTTCGGTTGATTAGTCCAATAGTGGGTATGTCTAAAAAAGAAGTGTGATTGGCACAGTAGATATATTTCTTTCCTCTTTTAGGCTTCTCTTCATAAGTGACCTTGGTACTATTGAGAAACATAAAAAAGAAAAACACTTTAGCCCAAACATGATTGAGAAAAGCAGCCATGCCCTCTAATGGGCGAATAAAAATGGCTAAAAGAAAGAAAGGTAAGAGCACTATAAAGATCAGCGCAAACACAACCAACCCGTAAACAGAATAAACCTTAAGAAGAGCCCTTTTCATAAAGTGGCGAAGATAGGGAAAATGATAACTTAGGTTTTACTCCATTGCGGATATCCTGACGTCAAGAATTCTTTAACTCCTTTTTTAATTCATCAGTCCAGATCATGAAGTTTAGAATGAACTTGTTTCTGTTGAGAACAAGACATGCCTGATTATACCCAATTGCGGTAACTATAAAAACTATAGATGAAAATATGCGAGTTGACCCAAGAAGTAGTTTCATGTTTTCAGAGTTAGCCGAATATTTATTGCTTGTCATGGCTTCATAAAAGCGTTCCCATAAGGGGCCAGTAAACGTACTGATAAAAACTACCAGAAAAGTTAATGACAGTATGGCGAATAGTAGTCTAGCTAGATATGTCAAGGGTGAAATGCGTATAATACTAGGTCTACTTAACTCGAGTTGTTCTAACTCATTCAATAACTTTAAATTAATTTTTTCTGTGCTCATTGTGTTACTTTAATAAGTTTAGTTGAATTAGATGATCTTTTTCTTGGCGAACTAGGACGAATGAATTTTACTTATTAATCATATGAATAGCTGCCTGATAGACATAATCCCAGAAAGCGTCTTTATCTTTTTCGGCAAAGGTGGCTTTTTCAAGTGCTGCATGCATGTGCTTGAGCCAATGAGTAGCTTCTTCTTTTCCAATCTGCCACTGAAAGTGTCTGCGCCTGAGCATCGGGTGGCCACGTTCATCGGTGTAGGTTTGTCTTCCTCCTAAAGCCTGTATCAGGAATAGCTTGAGTCGGTTTTTAGCAGGAAGTAAATCTTCCGGGTACATTGGGCGAATCAACTCATCGTTTTCAATTCCATCGTAGAAGTCATCTACCAACTGAAGGATGTTTTCTTCGCCTATGCGTTCGTAAAGGGTTTTTATTTCAGACATTTTCTTGAGCGTGAAGCTACAAAGAGGACGTCATGCCGGAAAAATAATTCACACTTTTTGAAGTGAATTAATTTATCCGGTATCTCAAGTTTTGAATTCGTGAGATTCCTGATATTTTTCTTACCTCTCAAAAATGGGAAGAAAAATTCTGGAATGGCGTTGAAAGTTAGATGGCTTTTAAAGCTTGGTCAAAGTCTTTAATCAGATCATCAATATTTTCTATACCAACCGAAACTCTAACCAGGGCAGGGGTAATACCATTTTTCAATCTGTCGGCCTCATCCATATTAGAACTGCTCATGGTGAACGGATGAGAAACCAACGTTTCCGTACTTCCCAGAGAGATGGCTAAATGAGCCAGCTCCAGTGCATTAAGAAACTTAAAAGCCTCAGATTCTCCGCCATGCACTTCAAAGGCAATCATGGCTCCACCTGAAGTGTTCTGCTTTTTAAAAAGTGCATAGAGTGAATCACTCTCCTTCATCAAGCCCAGATAATGAGTGGCTTTAACTTTCGAGTGGCTGTCAAGGAACTCTGCTAGTTTTTGTGCGTTGTTAGCTTGCTTTTCCATCCTCAAACCGATGGTTTCCATACTTCTCGAAAGTAACCATGAGGTAAAAGGCGATGCCGTATTGCCCAAAATAGAGCGCTTCTTTTTAATCTCTTTAATCACGCTTTCAGAACCGGAAGCTGCACCGGCAATAATGTCGCTATGTCCGCCAATGTATTTGGTGGCAGAATATAGGTTCAGGTCGGCTCCATGAGCAAGAGGCTTTTGGAATATCGGCCCCATGTAAGTGTTGTCTACGGCAATCACTGCATCCGCAGCTAGTTCGTCCCGAATCTCTTTGATCATTTCAATGTCGGTGAGCGATAGCGTAGGATTGGCAGGAGTTTCCAGATAAATCATTTTCAGTCGGTCTGCCTTTGGGTGCGATTGAATCAGCGCTTTGATTTCAGCTGATGTAGCACTGGGTTCAAATTCTATCCATTCAATACCAAACTGAACTGCGTGTTTTTTAATGAAAGTGTCTGTGCCGCCATAAAGTGGAGATGACATCAGAATCAGATCTCCAGCATGGCAAAATGAAAAGATAGCTGTTGAAATGGCTGCCATTCCGCTTTCAAAGAAAGCTGCGTCTTCTGCACCGTCTAATTGCGCCAGTTTGAACTCTGCCGTGATAGCATTAGGGTGATTAAGCCTGGTGTAGATTAAGCTGGCATTTCTTTCCTCCAAAGGAGCATCGCCCGAAGCATTAATAAAGAAGGCTTTCCCTTCTTCAGCTGTATTGAATTTGAAGGTAGAGGTTTGATAAATAGGTGGTTTTATGGAATTGTGAGCGCTAGCAGGGTCGTGGCCTCCTGAGATGGCCAAGCTCTCTGCCGAGAAATCCTTATGCTTCATTTTTCTTAATTCTTACTTGTAAAGAAGTGCCTTGCTGGCTTACCACAGTAACTTTAGACCCTAACTCAACATACTCTCCGCGAGTATAGGCATCATAGACTTGGTCATTTATTTCAATTCGGCCGCTTGGCCTTAGTATCGTTACTGCTACGCCTTCTTTTCCTACAAGGTCTTCTGTGTAAAACGTTGCAATATAGCCATCGTCTTTCTTTTGAGTATTAACTAGGGCTACACGCTCAAACATTTTGGATTGAGTTATCCGATAGCCAAAAATGATCAGTAAGAGTATGGAGCCAAATACTCCAAGGCCTACAGCGGTAGCTGCTTTGGTTATTTCTCCAGCAGGGACATAATCGAAGTTGAAATTGTCGTTGCCTAGCATCATAAAAATCAAAGCACCAACTGAACAGGTAATTCCTGCAATGCCGGCCACACCGAAGCCAGGGATTACAAAAACCTCTAAAGCTATGAGCACGAGCCCAACAAAGAACACGGCAATTTCCCAATTGGCTGCCAGCCCGTTGAGGTAATAAGGAACTAGATAAAGAATTAGCGCGACTCCAGCAGCAGCCAAAGGAAAGCCTACACCTGGTGTTTGAAGCTCAAAAAATATGCCTCCGGTGATTACCAAGATTAAAAGTCCACTTACAATTGGATTTAGAAAAAAGGCGATTACTTTTTCGCTTGATGGAAGTTCGTATTCTATCAGTTCGTAATCTACAATTTCGTTTTTCTCCAATATGTCTTGAATACTTGCGACTTCGGCCTCGCAATAATTATTGGCAATGGCTTCCGAAGTGGTGAAGGTGATGACTTTGCCAGCCTCGGTTACACCTTCAATTTCTACTCTGTCGTCTACCATGCCTTCAGCAATGAGCGGATCGCGCCCTGTTTTCTCAGCCGTTGAACGCATAATTCCACGCATGTATGACTGATACTTATCGGGAGCAGCCATGCCATCCGTACCGTTAACCACGGTTGCGGCACCAATATTTGCACCAGGAACCATGTAAATGCTGTCGCAGGCAATGGAGATTAGTGCACCGGCACTAGCAGCATCATTATCTATAAAAACCCAAACTGGTTTTTCATATTCAAGAATGCGGGTGCGAATGTCATTTGCATCGTTTACAGCACCGCCATAAGTGTCCATCTCAATTAATATGAGGTCAGCTTCTTGTTCAGTTGCCTGTGTAAGCGCTAAATCTACATAGCGATTCATTCGAGGGTCAATGTCTCCTCTAATCTGCATAACAAACACCTTCTTGGTGCCTTCTTGGTATTTTGCTTGTTCACTTGCCCATGCGGTTATGGCAAGTAAAGCGATACTTAATGCAACTATAGTTCGAGTAAAAAATCGTATGCCTTTGTTCCCCACTTTATTCATTTAATTTTGTTCAAATTACAAAGAAAGCCTGTGTCTTCGGTTTTAAACTCAAAATTTTCATACCGCTTCGATGCTCCTATTTGGGAGACTAAATCGGCCGCAAATCTAGTTTTAGTAAACTCTCGAGATAATGATGCGTTGGAGTCAAAGTTCGCTTTGATAGACATTGAAACCAATGAGTTGAAGTGGGAAGGGCTACAGTTCGAAGATGAGTGGTGGGTAAGTGCCTATCACATGACGGAGAGTATGGTGGTTTTTCAGAAGTTCGAAGACAGTCAGAATATTGATGACCGAACTGTTTTTGGCTTCGGCTTAGAAACTAAAGAATCTTTGTGGTCGATAGAAAATGTGAGACTTACAGGTGTTAAAGGCAATCAGCTTTATTTGAACTATAATGACGATCAGCAGCTTATTTTCAATATTGAGCAACAAGATTGGGATGAGGTTATGTCGATTAGTGATTCTAATGAACTGACTGAGTACCCGATTCATTATGAGGCTGAAAGTAAGCACTTCGATACGCTGGCTAGGTTTTTGAAGCTCAAGACGAATATTAATATGGCTGGCAGCTGTGACTATTTAGAATCGCACAGTCTAATATTTATTGCTGCAAATCATGTCATTGATGAAATGAAGTCGTTAACACTATGCGTCTTTAACCAACAAGGAGATTTGCTTTTGCAAAAAGACCTTGAAACAGGAGTGAAGGGCTTAGTGTCTGGTGCCTTTTTTATAGTCAAAGACGCACTTATATTTGTTACAGGAAAGAACGAGTTGAATATCTATAGTATTGATGAGAAGAATTAACTACATAATTGTATGCTTGGTGGGGTTTGTGAGCCTAAGTTTTGCGCAATCTGACTCGCTTGGCATTGAAAGGCAGGGAGATAAGGTTTTTGTGATTCATAAAGTGAAACCTCAGCAAACGCTTTATTCTCTTTCTAGAAGATATAAGACAACCGTTTCTGAAATAAATTCAGCTAACCCTGTTTTGGCCAATGGCTTGCAGATAGGCCAAACTTTGAAAATACCTTACGGTGGAGTGCTGATTTCGCCAGACGCCCAGGTTACTTCGCAAACTCAGGAAATTACTCATAGAGTAAAGGCGGGGGAAACACTTTTTGCTATCGCTAGAAAATACGATGTGCAAGTTTCTGACATTAAAGCTTGGAATGGACTGAGTTCTAACGCCATCAATCTCGGTCAAGGTCTTGTTATCAGGAGACAGGTG
>Ga0189277_10350_pt1 | contig 13358 bp, 9 predicted proteins | sample N26A32minimetaG_FD_130325 | JGI IMG/M metagenome (GOLD analysis project Ga0189277, IMG submission 130325) | Marine microbial communities from the Costa Rica Dome - N26 A3-2 mini metaG | ecosystem: Environmental > Aquatic > Marine > Oceanic > Photic zone | place: Costa Rica: the Eastern Pacific... | reverse complement strand
TTCTTTGTCATTTTAAGTGATTTAAATGGTTAATGAATCCATCTTCAAGGCTAGCCTTGAAGATAACAAAACCATCACTTATCTTTAGACCAAGATCAGTCCACTTTTAGTTGAAGATTTACACCAATATACTTGCCCTAATGCTGTAGCGTCAGGTCCTAAAGCTGGGGTTACACCATCGGGCAACAGGCCTGCCGGAAGAGAGTTCAATTTTTCCAAAATCCGGGATCGGGACCAGTAAAACTCGGTTTGCTCATCAAAAATAATATTGATCATGGAGAATCCGAATATGGAAGAACTACGAATGGTTTTTACCCCTGGTATACCCAACAAATAGGTAGTCATAGGATAGGATATCTGATCCTCGATATCCTGTGGGGAACGCCCTGGCCATTGTGTGAAAACGATTTGTTGGTTTTCCCCAATATCGGGTATAGCATCGACCGGTACGGGATCTTTTGGGAGAAACCCTGTATCCCAATTAAAAGGAGAAGTAACAACTCCCCAAGTAATTAAAGTTATTAAAATGAGAACAGTAACTAGTTTGTTCTCTAAAAAGTATTTTATGATATTATTAAGCATATTATGTAATGTTAGGTTGGAATTAAATGAGATGTTCCAAAGGCAATAAATATATGAACCACACTATATCAATAGCACAGCCATACTTCAACAATACAATACGCTTTTATATAAGGAAAATTTGATCCAGAATGTGAATATCCTTAACGAAAAGAAGAGATGAGTAGCAACTGAAAGGAACTACATTTTCTTGTAATCCCTCAAAAAGGTTTAAATAACTGTAAACGAAAGAAGCAACGAAGTGTTGCTGTTCAAAACTTAATTTTTCAAATGTAAGTTTCAAGTCGTGTTGCCCGTTTTTTGAAAATGTAATATCATCACAACAATCATTAGAATCAAAATTGTCATTGTGTGAGTTCTGAGTTTGTCGTATCTCCATTCCGCAAGATTCGACTTGGCCAAAGAAGGAGAAATCAACCAGATTGTCACAACAATAATGTTGTTCAACCGTAAAAGAAAAGGTTGAAAACAACACTACTAGTGCCATTATAAAAGACGCTATTTTATTAAAATCGCTTTTCATCAATACTGCAAAATACATAAAATTTAACATGCCCTTAAAATTTAACAAAATTTTAAAATCAAAATTATTCAATATGCAAATCTAATTGTTCGTCTTTCGAAAATAGATGACAATTATCAAACTTTGGCATAAGGCAACAAACTTATAGTAATATTATAATTGGAAATTATTTAGAATCTTTCTCAATAAGATTGCGTCAATTCTAAAAAAAAAAATTATATTTGCATTTTATTTTTATTCAATCTAAATAAGTATAATATGAAATGGTTTTTAACTGTATTTTCAATAATGCTCCTGACAGCGAATTTAGGATTATCACAGGAAAGCAATGATGGCAAAGATTCAACTGTCCTGAAAACGGAAGTTTTAAACGAGGTCATAGTCAATGGAAGTGCAATTCTAGGGAGTAAATTTGAAGCCATGAACAGAACGGGTTCCGCAAATTATATATCGGCGAAAGAACTTCAAAAATTCAGTTACAACGATATTAACAGGATATTGAGAAACGTGCCCGGGGTCAACATATACGAGGAGGATGGTTTTGGATTACGGCCCAATATCAGTTTAAGGGGTACTTCTCCGGAACGTAGTGCAAAAATCAATCTTATGGAAGATGGGGTACTTATAGCCCCTGCCCCCTACAGTGCCCCTGCCGCATATTATTTTCCCACCATCGCAAGGATGCAGGCCGTGGAAGTATTGAAGGGAAGTAGTCAGGTCCAGTACGGGCCAAATACTACGGGTGGCGCCATCAACATGATCTCTACCCGGATACCGGACCGGTTTACTGGAAGAGCGACCTTATCGGCCGGTAACTTCAATTCAAAGAATACGCAGATCGTAATAGGCGATAGTTTTAAGAACTTCGGATTCGTAAGCGAATACTATAACTACAATTCAGACGGTTTTAAAAATATTGACGGAGGGGGAAATACGGGTTTTGACAAATCGGACTATTTGGCAAAGTTTCGAATGAATACCGATGAAGGTGCCAAAGTCTATCAATCCCTTCTCTTTAAAATCCAATTTTCCGAAGAAAGGGCCAATGAAACCTATTTAGGGTTGACCGATGCCGATTTCAATGAAAACCCGTACCGTAGATACAGGGCATCCTCGGAAGATGTGATGGACGCGGAGCACCAACAATACCAATTAACACATTTTCTTAAACTTTCCCAGACCCTGTCCATTACCACCACGGGATATGTGAACAAGTTTAAACGCAACTGGTACAAATTGGACGATGTAAATCTTGGGGAGCGCGTTGGAATAAACAATGTGCTCACAGATCCGGAAACCTATGCCATGGAATACAATGCCTTGTTGGGAAACACGGATACCCCGGAAGATGTGTTCGGCATAAAAGCGAATAACAGGAGGTATACCTCCCAAGGAATACAGTCCATTGCCCGGTTGCGATGGGGCGCTGACTGGTTACAAAGCCTGGAGCTGGGTATTCGCTACCATGAGGATGAGGAGGATAGGTTTCAATGGGTAGACAGGTATGGTTTTCAGAACAATGAACTAATACGCACAACGGTCGGCATCAAAGGGGCGGATGCAAACCGTATCGGCAACGCAAAGGCAATTGCCGCGCATACCTTGTACAAACTAAATTTGGGCAGGTTTACATTGACCCCAGGTATTCGGTACGAGAATATTACCTTGGGCAGGATAAATTACGGTACCAACGATGCAACGAGATCGGGTACGGACCTTTCCGAACGTGAGAACCAAGTGGATGTTTGGATTCCGGGAATTGGGGCAAATTATACCTTTACCGAAAATCTTTCCGTTTTTGGCGGGGTGCACAAAGGGTTTTCCCCTCCCGGCAATACCGAAGGCCAAGATGCGGAAAGCAGTATAAATTATGAATTGGGTACCCGTTTTAATTACCATGGAATTCAAGGCGAAGTGGTAGGCTACTATAACGACTATCAAAACTTGTTGGGGAGCGACCTTGCGGCTACAGGTGGTACGGGCAGCTTGGACCAATTCAACGCTGGCGAGGTAAGGGTCAGCGGTGTAGAAGTATCGTTGAACTATAACCTTTTGAATAACAGCTCGGAAAAGGTCCGCTTACCGTTAACGTTTAACTATACCTTGACCGATACCGAGTTCCTTAGTTCATTTGACAGTGCCAACGCTATATTCGGGGAAGTCTCGGTGGGTGATGAGATACCCTATATCGCCAAGAACCAGTTCAATTTGAACCTTGGCCTGGGGCATGAAAAGTTTGGCATTGACATGGGCGCACGCTATATCGATGCATTCAGGACACAAGCAGGAACAGGGACCATTCCCACAAATTTAAGGGTGGATTCCAATTTTGTCGTTGACATGTCGGGCCGCTATTTCTATAATAGCCACTTCACCTTTTCCGCCAATATCATTAACTTGTTCGACACCACCTATGCGGTGTCAAGGGTTCCTGCCGGATTACGGCCTGGGCATCCATTCGGGGTTAACTTTTCAATAACCTATGGCCTTTAAAAGAAAGAATCATAATTTTTAGACCATGTCAATTGAAAACCGATGTAAGGACATTTGTCCTTTTTACCTCACATGGCCAAGAATTAAAAACAGCACCTGAATTTTTTCTTTTAATTTTTCCCTTAAAATTTTGAGGGCTTTGGTAAGATGTCCTTCGACCGTTTTGATGGAGATACCCAAATGTTCCGCAATCTCAGTATTGGTTAGCCCTTCTTTCTTACTTAACTTAAATACTTGGTTGCACTTCTTTGGAAGCTGTTCGATCTCTTTTTCAACTAGTTCCACCTTATGTTTTAAGTCTTCTTGATATTCTCTTTCAATTACAAGGTCCAAAGTTTCGGCATAGGTAGTCTCGAAAAAATAAGTTTCTTTCTTATACTTTTTTACATGGTCCAAAAAATTGTTTCGGACAGACTTGTAGAGCCATCCCTTTAAGATAGTTCCCTTTTTTATATTATCCCTTTTCTTCCATAGTTTAAAAAATGCTTCCTGCACCAAATCTTTTGCCAAAGCTTCGTTACGGCTTAAACTTTTTGCATACCAATAGATTTCATTATAATAGAACTCAATGACTGTTTTGAAAGCCTTCCTATCCCCTTTTTGGATTGCTTCAACATTAATTTTTTCATCTAAGTTATTTGAATTCATAGGCTATTTTAACAAAAAAAAATCAATATTATAGATTATTGACAATAAAAAGTAAGGGTATTGTATAGTTCAATCGTTTACATAATATGAATTGGGACTTTCCTAAAAATCATCGATGAAAAATAAGAAAATAGAAATTATCATACACAAATTTTTGATCAATACGGCAACTTTGGATGAGCTTGATATTTTGGCCAAATGGGTCGATAAAAATAAATCTAGCTTTCAGGAAGAAGTGGAACTCCATCATCTAATAACCGGGGCTGGAGAAGAAGAAAGTACAGAACACCTAAAGAAAAATCTGATATCGGCTTTTAATCACACTAGACTCGTCGCAGGCAAGGTCAAAAAAAGGAACTTACTACTCAGGTACGCCGCGATTTTTGTCGGCGTTCTTATGTTAGGTATTTATGCTTACGAGCAACGTAGTCCTGAAGTAATTCTTGAAAAAGAAGCCACGATTACTTTTGAAGATGGGTCTAAAAAGGAAACCTTAAATGACAAGGCAACCGGAATAGTGTCTACTACAAATGCCTATGTGGTAGAGCAAGAAGGCACTAAAATTACCTATAAAAAAGTAGCATCGAACCAAAAAAAGGTGAATCGGTTGGTTTTCAACACCTTGGATGTGCCTTATGGAAAAAAGTTTCAGTTGTTACTATCCGATGGTACGGAAGTATACCTTAATTCGGGTTCCTCAATTACATACCCAGTGATATTTTACGACGAAGGTCCAAGGAATGTTGTTCTTAGAGGGGAAGCTTACTTTACCGTTGCTTCAGATTCTTTAAGGCCATTTACGGTCAGCACACAACTTCTTGATGCAAAGGTCCTAGGGACGGAATTTAATATTTCCAGTTATCGGGATGACGAACATATTCAAGTGGTACTTATTGAAGGTAGTCTGTCAGTCGGTCGGAATAATTCTATTGGTTCGGGAGATGTAATCCTAAAACCGAATCAGCTGGCTTCCTATTCCTATTCCGATGATGAACTATCCACTGCCAATATAGATGTTAGCAGTTACATTGCTTGGAAAAATGGCATATTGTTGTTCAAGAACGAAGACTTTTATCATATCGCAAAAAAACTTGAAAGGCACTATGATGTAAAAATCGAGATAAAGGATATGCAGGTAAGCAAAGAAAGATATACAGGAAGGTTTAAAACGGAAACCATTGAGGAAATACTACAGGCTTTTCAACGGATTAAAAGTTTTGATTACAACATTGAAAACAATAACATTAAAATTAACCTTAAAAACTAAGCGTATGGAGTGAACCTTAAAAGAATCAGGGATTGCTGGAACAATCCCATGATTCCAAACGAATTTAAAAACTATTTGACCAATTTCTAAACTCTCTCAAAAGTATGAAAAACACACTATGTAAAAGGTATTTTACGATTAAAATAGACCTGAAAATGAAAATTACCATGTTGTTTCTTTTGGTTGCCTTTTTTCAACTTCAGGCAAATAACACGTATTCCCAGAAATCCAATATTTCTATGAACATGAAGGATGCTACGATAGCGTCAATATTTGAAGAAATAGAGAAAACAACCGATTTCAACATTCTTTATAAGAATTCCACTTTAGACATCAATAAACGTATTTCCGTAAACGTTGACAAAGTCAAGATAGATGAACTGATGGGTATAGTTCTAAAGAAAACCAATGTTTCTTTTGAAATTAGAAAAAAACTTATCGTGTTGGTTGAAAACGGCAAAAAGTTGAATTCCGGTACTAGTCCGGCCTCATCCAATCCTCCAAAGGTTCCGGGTCAAACCATGACGGTAACTGGCACGGTAACCGATCAAGACAATATTCCCTTAGGTGGAGTGAGTATTGTAATCAAGGGCTCCACTAAAGGGGTTTCCACCAATTTTGATGGGGAATATGAAATAGAAGCTTCTGAGGGCGATATTCTTGTGTTCTCCTATATTGGCTTTTCCTCACGTGAAATCAGTGTAAAACAAGCAGACGTAATTAACGTTGCCATGATGCAAAGTTCAATGGATTTGAACGAAGTAATCGTTACCGCAACCGGTGCGCGCCGTAAGGTTGAGATGGGAAATTCCATTGCGAATCTCAACGTTGCCGATGACGTAAAGCAGCGGCCGATAAGCAATGTCTCGGACCTACTTCAGGGGCAGGCGACCGGCGTTCAGATTTCAAGTAGTGGAGGTTCTACAGGCATGGGCTCGCGCATTAGGATCAGGGGTTCGAACAGTGCATCCCTTTCCAACGAACCAGTAATTTATGTTGATGGTATTTTGATTAATAACGAGGCAAATTCAATCTCTTTTGAAACAGGTGGGCAATCCCCTTCCCGTTTAAATGATATCAACCCAGAGGATATTGAGTCTATCGAAATCATCAAGGGTCCTTCCGCGGCAACATTATACGGATCTATTGCGGCCAACGGTGTAATTCGTATTACCACTAAAAAAGGTAAACAAGGAGAACCAAGATGGTCTGCATTTTTCGAGAGCGGTTTGGTAGAAGATGTAACAACCTATCCCAAAAACTATCAGGCACTTGACGCAGCAGGCAATCCCGGTTTCAACTTTGAAGCGGCCGAAGGCACTTTTGTCCACAGTACGGTCAATTCTTTTCAGCCCTTGAACGACCCGCGTACCTCGCCTTTTAGAACCGGACAGTCTTATGGCGGTGGGTTGAGCGTATCGGGAGGTTCGGAAGTACTCACCTATTTCCTTTCGGGAAGTCTTACCGACGGTGAAGGCGTGTTGCCCGTCAATAACATAAAAAGAACGAATTTCCGGGGAAATTTCGGAGCCAAGATTACTGATGACCTTAAGGTAAATTTGACCACGGGCTACACCAACAGTAATCTGGAACTTCCCTTGAACGATAATTTTGCCCTCGCATTAATGAGTCAGGGCCTAAATGGTACATCGACCATAGATGTCAACAACGGTTGGGGTGAATTTACACCCGATGAACTGTTTACCATAGACACCCGGCAAATAATCAATCGTTTTACCAGTGGTCTTGAACTCATTTGGCAACCCTCTGAAAAATTGAACCTAAGAGCCTCCGGAGGCCTAGATTTTACATCCCGTTGGGACAGTCAGTTTTTCCCCACGGGTGAAGCCCCTGATTTTCTAAACTACGACGAAGGTGCCCGGTTCTCTAATAGGTTCAACGATTTTGTCTATACTTTGGATGCCGTAGGTTCTTACAAAACAGATCTTTGGGAGGGCATAAATTCCAGAACTTCCCTTGGATTCCAATATTTACAGAATCTTTCGCAAGGCACCTTCGCAACCGGTCTTCAGTTGGTTGCGGGTAGTAATTCTATTGCGGGGGCAGCAGTAACACAAAGTAACGAACAGACCATCGAGTCGCGTACCGTAGGGGTCTTTGTGGAGGAACAGATCGGTTTTAATGACAAATTGTTCGTGACAGGTGCCGTACGGGCCGATCGCGGGAGTTCTTTTGGTGCCTCGTTCAATTCGGTATTTTACCCCAAAGTGAGTGCTTCTTGGCTGATTTCGGAAGAAGAATTTTTCAATGATTCCGACAAATATGGCATAAGCTCGTTACGGCTTAGGGGAGCCTGGGGAGCCTCGGGGGTACAACCGGGCACCAATGATGCGCTGAGGTTTTTCAATCCCATAGCCGCTACACTGGACGGACAAAGTGTTACCGGGGTCACTATTGGCAGCGTTGGAAACTCCGACTTAACCCCAGAGCGGTCAACGGAAGTTGAGTTCGGCTTTGATGCGAAACTATTGTCCGAAAAAATTGGCTTTGAAATGACCTATTTTAATAAACGTACCGAAGATGCTCTTATATTTAGGCAATTGCCCTTATCGCTCGGCGTGGGCGAAGGGCGCTTTGAAAATTTGGGTTCCGTTAAAAACTCGGGTATTGAAATTGGATTGAATACAAGAATCATCGAAACCGATAAGTTTTTCTTTGGGGTGGATTTTGTGGGTTCGTTCATAGATAATGAATTGATAGAATTGGGTGAGGGCATACAACCGGTCATTTTTGGTCAACAACGTCACGTTGAAGGCTTTCCCCTTGGCGGTTACTGGGATGAAACCTATACTTTTAACGATGCCAATGGCGATGGTTTCATTGGGCAGGATGAGATACAAGTTGGGGAAGTAGGGTACTTAGGTACGCCGTTTGCCACTACTGATATTTCATTTACCCCAACACTTAGTTTTTTCGAAAATCAATTTGTGCTAAGAGGACTCCTAAACTACAGGGGTGGTCAAAAACTTTATAACAACACCGGTTCTTGGCGAAACGGGAATAGTAACAACCAAGAACTGAACGATCCCAATGCCTCGCTTGCCGATCAGGCAAGGGCCGTTGCATCAAAATTTTTGGGCACTAATGCTGGTTATATTGAAGATGCTTCGTTTTGGAGGCTTCGTGAAATTTCGTTGACCTATAATGCGCCTGTCACCTTTTCGAGTCAACTTGGTTTTGACCGTATAAGCCTGACGCTTTCCGGGCAAAACTTGGGTGTATGGACCGACTACACGGGACTTGATCCCGAAATAAGTTCTGAGGGGCAAGCCAATTTTACTACTGAGGAATTTCTCAGTCAACCACCCGTGCGTTCTTGGAAAGCAAGGCTAAACCTATCTTTTTAACATTAAAAAATCTAAGAAAATGAGAACATTACTGAAAATAAAAAACAACTATTCCAGATTGATCTTTAATGTCGTTGTTTTGGTTGTACTTACATCGTTGAGTATATCTTGCGATTCGGTGGTAGAAGTTACAGATCCTGATATTGTTACACCGGAATCGCTTAATAGCGAAGCCGGTATACAAACCCTGCGCGCGGGTTCTTTGGGAGATCTTGCCGTGGCCATGAGCGGTTCCGCAGCAGGCCATGGGGCTACCACGGGCCTAATCGTTATGAGCGGCCTTATGGCTGATGAGTATAGTTATTCTGGAACCTTCCCCACTAGACGTGAGGCTGATACCCGAAACCTTCAAGATATTAACGGTGACATAAATACAATTTATGGTAACCTGCACAGATCACGAACCGGGGCCGAAACTACTATAGACCTTCTTGCCAATTTCGGCGGAAATCCAGAAGTGGAAAGCGAGATGCAAAGTATCGTTGGGTATGCCTATGTCATGTTCGCAGAAACCTTTTGCGGTGGGGTTCCCTTTAGCAAGGCACCTGCCGACGGAGGTGAATTGATCTATGGCGAGCCTTTGACTACTGAGCAAATGTTTAATGCTGCGGTCGAATGGTTTGATCAAGCCATCACCAACGCCGGCAGCAACGATAAATTGGCCAACCTGGGGCGGTTAGGCAAGGCCCGCTCCCTTTTGGGCCTAGGACAAATTGATGCCGCGGCTGGCGAAGTATCTGCTGTTCCATCAGATTTTGTTTACAATATTGAACAATCAGACAACAGTCGTAGACAAGAGAACGGTATTTATATAATGACCACTGTTCGCCGTCAGTTTTCTATAGCAGATGGCAAAGGCGGCAATGGTCTAATGTACCGCTCCGCTATGGATCCCCGGACACCTTGGGACGGGGGCACGGAATTTGGACAAGATGATATTACCCTGTATTACAACCAACTCAAATTCAATTCCTCCAGTGTACCCGTGGCCTTGGCCTCAGGAATAGAAGCAAGGTTGATCGAAGCCGAGGCGGCCGCTAGTGCAGATGATGCCCAAACCGTCGAGAATATACATAATGAACTTAGGGCCGCAATGGGTCTATCAGAGTTAGACCTCTCAGGAATTAGTGGCGAAGACCTGTTGCTGGCCCATTTTTCAGAACGTGCCTTTTGGTTGTTCAGTACAGGTCATCGACTGGGAGACCTAAGAAGACTTGTGGATGTTTATGATATGATGCCCTCAAGTGTGTTTCCATGGGGGCCTTATTTCAAGGGAGGGGAATATAATCCCAATCTTAAATTTCTAGTCCCACAGTCAGAATCGAACAACCCCAATTATGTTGGCTGTTTGGATTGAAAATATTTGAAAATGTCATACAAAAAAGAGAGGAGGCTTTTTAGGGCCTCTTTTCTTTTTAAGTTTGCTGAAGGCAAAGTTGTCAATTACATTTTTTATGAAAAACCTGTTAGCGATTCCAAAATTTGAACGTTCTGGAAGCTTCATTTTCTTATGTGCCTTGTTTTTGTTGTCCGGCACCGCTGGCCTTATATTCCAAGTGATTTGGATGTACCGGCTGGGACTTGTTTTCGGGAATGCGGCGTATGCAACAGCTGCAACATTATCCGCTTTTTTTCTCGGATTGGCCCTTGGGGGACGGTTTTTTGGCAAGGCTTCCGCCCGTTTTAAACGTCCACTTCGCTTATATGGCTTTATGGAGCTAGGTATTGCCGTAACGGCACTCTTGTTGGTTCCTGGCCTCCATTTCTACGAAAAGTACTATTCTGATATCGTATCTTTTTTAGGGGTTTCAAGAAGCGTTCTCTTAGTCATCAAGTTTGTATTTGGTATTTCATTACTTTTTTTTCCTTCATTTTTAATGGGAGGCACCTTTCCCGTTTTGGCACAGTACATCGGGAAAAATCGAATTGACCTTTCAAGACGTGGAACGATTTTGTATGCCGTAAATACCTTAGGGGCCGCTCTAGGTGCTTTTGCTGCCGCGTTTTATTTGTTAGCTAGGTACGGGGTCAGTGCAACCTATGGCTTTGCCATGGCCCTGGCTCTTTCCGTAGGGGTTCTGGCGCTTGTTATCGACCGCTTTTATAAGACTCCCCACCCAGCTGCTCTTGAAGCCTTCGATTGGCCTGAAAAGCACGAAAAATCCACTTACGCTACATCCGAATTGGGTTATGGCCAATTCATCACGGTCGCCTTTTTTTCCGGGGCCTTGGCACTAGCGGCCGAAACCTTATGGACTAAAATGTTAGCCCAAGTTTTACAAAATTCGGTCTATTCGTTCGCTGCAATATTGGTAGTGTTCCTTTTATCCCTAGGGCTTGGCGGTATTTTATCCCATGTGCTGGTAAGGCTAAGGGCGCCGTCAACAAAATTTTTGATCTTATTGTTGGCCTCGGCCGCAATTTTGATAGGAATATCTCCAACGGTATTCAGTACTGTGACAAACGGACTTGAGTACCTTGCAGTGAACGCATCTTGGCTTACATATATATGGTCCGTCTTTAAACTAAGCCTAATAGTAATTATGCCTCCAACTATTATTTTAGGTGCCGTGTTTCCCTTTCTGTTGAAAGCGGCCCCTACAATCCATATGCCATCTGGGATAATCGCGGGCAAATTAGTACTCTACAATTCGTTGGGCGGCTTTGTGGGACCGGTAGTGGCAGGTTTTGTTCTATTTGATTTGGTCGGCCTCTGGAATAGTATAAAAATCATTGCTGTTCTGTATGGCATCTTAGCTCTATTGATTGTTTTCCCAGCATCCGGAAAAAAGAAAATTATTCAACTTTTATTACCAGTTGCATTGATTTTCGGAATATTCGTGTTGAAAAACCCACCTCTTGTACAATTGAAAACAGGAGAAAAAGTACTGGATTATTGGCAATCAAGCGACGGTGTCGTCTCTATAATACAATTGGCGGGAAATTTAGAGATGCGATTAGATAATTTTTATGTGCTCGGGGATTCGAAATCGTTTTTGGTCGAGCAAATGCAGGCCCATGTTCCGCTTATGATACATTCAGCACCTAAAAATGTGGCGTTTTTGGGACTGGGTACCGGCATCACGGCAGGTGCCGCGTTTAATCATGATGTAGAAAATGTAGTAGCCGTTGAACTGGTGTCCAACGTGGTTACTGCGGCAAAACGTTATTTTTCACCTTGGACCAATGGACTTTTCAAAGATAAACGGGCGCATATCGTAGCTGACGATGCCAGAAACTTTCTTCTGGGCGCCAATAAGAAATTCGACGTTATTATCGGAGACCTTTTTACCCCGTGGCATGCGGGTACGGGAAGTCTTTACACCCTTGAGCATTTTGAACAAGTTAAAAAGCGATTATCGCCCGGTGGCATCTTTGCGCAATGGTTACCGCTATACCAGCTTACACCTGAGAACTTCAATACCATTGCCGCTACATTTGCAGCCGTTTATCCACAAGTGACACTCTGGCGGGCCGATTTTTCCACGGACCGGGCCAGTATCGTACTCGTTGGCCAGGAAGCAGGCTCACAGCTTAACGATAATACCTTACGCAAAAATATTGTCCATGTAGTGGGTAAGCAAATTGACCCGGAAAACAACCACATGGCCGGTCTTTTTTATCTAGGTAACTTGGAGGCCATTAGAAATCGGTTGTCGGGTGTTGAACTGAATACCGATGACAGAAGGTCTGTTGAATTTAAGGCACCTATTCTATCGCAACAAGCCAATTCGGGCAGTGCAAGCTATATTACAGGCAAGGAGTTGGATGATTTGTTGACCTTATTAAATACTAATCTTCCTGCTGGGAAAGACCCCTATCTTTCCAACTTGGCAGAGGAAGAAATTCGATTTGTAAAAGTGGGGGCGCTTTACCATCGTTATTTGCGATATGTCAGTACCGGGGAAGAAGATAAGGCAAAAAAAATACGGGAACAGATACAGTTCTTGGCACCGGACTTTTTACAGACGGAGACCAAAGCTATTGATGAATAGAATAAGGGAATACCAACAAACAAGAAATAAAATGAATTACCAAAAAACAACTGGACCGATCAAGAACTATATGAAACAAGTAAGCAACAAACCATTCTTTTTTTCGATTCCAATAATCATATCCATACTATCTTTTAGTCTTTCCTTTGCGCAACAAGATATCATCGATAAGGCCATAGCGGTTTCGGGAACCGAAAAATTGAAAAATGCAAAGGCTTCATTTGATTTTAGGGATTATCAGTATACATACAAAAGAAACCAAGGGCGATTTGAATACACAAGAATCGGCAAGAAAGGCGATGGCACGGAAATACGGGATGTCTATACCAATAAGGGGCTGGTCCGCTATGTGGCCGATACCTGTACGTCTTCAAACGAATTAGGACTGTCCCGATCCAAAGTTAAGTCATAGTTTCAACTTTTGAATTAGGTGCTCTTTCCTTCTTTTGAGCATCGTTCTTTTCTTTATCGATTTACGTTTT
>Ga0189277_10298_pt1:0-12500 | contig 17646 bp, 16 predicted proteins | sample N26A32minimetaG_FD_130325 | JGI IMG/M metagenome (GOLD analysis project Ga0189277, IMG submission 130325) | Marine microbial communities from the Costa Rica Dome - N26 A3-2 mini metaG | ecosystem: Environmental > Aquatic > Marine > Oceanic > Photic zone | place: Costa Rica: the Eastern... | reverse complement strand
TTTCATCCTTTTTTAACCTCCCAAAACTTCAATCTTTTCGCTCTTTTTGAGCACCGCTTGCGTTCAAACGGGATGCAAAAGTAGAAAACTTTCCGCCAACCGCAATACAACACCTCAATAAAAATTAAAGTATTTTATAAGTGACTGATAACTAGAGTTGTTTAATCGAAACAAAAAAAGCGCCCTTGTGAGGCGCCTTGAAATCTTAGTCGATTATGGTCTGTTTTCTATCAGGCCCAACCGATACAATCTTTATGGGTACTCCAGTTTTTTCTTCTATATACCTTATGTAGCTTTTTAACTCCTCAGGCATATCACTAAAGTTCCTAACTCCAGTAATATCATTTTTCCAACCAGGAAGGGTTTCATATACTGGCTCTACATCTTCATCTACTAACTGAAATGGCATCTCTTGCGTGACAGTTCCATCCTTCAGCTTGTAATCTGTACAAACTTTTATTTCATCTAGAATGGAGAGCACATCTGCCTTCATCATGAATAGTTGAGTAACACCGTTAATCATGATAGCATATTTAAGAGCTGGCAGGTCTAGCCAGCCACACCTTCTAGGGCGGCCAGTTGTTGCACCGAACTCATGCCCTTCGTCTTGAATTGCCTTACCAGTATCGTCAAACAGCTCTGTTGGGAACGGCCCACCTCCTACTCTAGTACAATATGCCTTAAAAATACCAAACACCTCTCCTATATTCTTTGGAGCCACTCCGAGACCAGTACATGCACCTGCCGTCATGGTATTGGAACTGGTAACGTACGGATAGCTTCCAAAATCTATATCTAGCAAAGAACCTTGAGCCCCTTCAGCCAGAATTGTCTGATTGGAATCTATACATTTATTAATTTGATATTCCGAGTTAACCAAATTGAATTGCTTAAGAAACTCTACAGCCTCAAAGAATGGGGCTTCGGCTTCACGCAGATCATATTCAAACTCGTAATGCTGCAAAATACGCTCATGCTTATTCACGAGGTTTCTATAACGTTCTTCAAAGCCTGGAGCCAATATATCTCCTACCCTCAGACCGTTTCTCGCGATTTTATCTTGATAAGATGGTCCAATACCCTTGAGCGTTGACCCAATTTTGTCTTTGCCTTTAGCTTGCTCATAAGCAGCATCTAACAACTTATGGGAAGGGAGAATAATCTGAGTCTTTTTAGATATATATAGATTCTTAGTGAAATCTATTTCGAACTTGGCCAGTCCTTCAATCTCCTTTTTAAAGATTACAGGGTCTAGCACAACACCATTACCTATTATATTCTGTATTTGCTCTCGGAAAATACCTGATGGAATTTGGTGCAACACATGCTTGTGACCATCGAATTCTAGGGTATGCCCAGCATTTGGACCTCCTTGGAATCTGGCAACCACATTATACTTTGGAGCTAAATAATCAACGACTTTTCCTTTGCCCTCGTCACCCCACTGTAAACCTAAGAGTACGTCTACTTTCATTATATGTATATTCTATCAGGATTTTAATTCTTGAATTGCTTGTTCTACTGTATCTGCTATTTTGAAAATAGCTGTCAGCTTAGTGATAATGAGCAGCTTCTTTACGTGCTCAGAAGGATTTACTATTACCACTTCACCTTCTTGATTTCTAAACTTTGTTAGGAGAGTAATTAAAACTCCAATGCCACTACTATTAATATACTTTACAGCCCCTATGTCTATGGCGCAAAGCGCTGTACCATTATTTATAGCATCATTTGCCGAATCTAACAGCCCAGAGCCAACCTCTTCGCCAATAAGATTACCTTCAATCTTGAGTACCAAGACTCCATTATCTTCAGAACTTTTAAATGTCATGATTCTGTCTCAGTCTTTTTTGAACGAGGCTTAGCAAAAAAGTAAAGTGTATGGTGCATGATGTCTATATCGAACATTTCTTCTAAGGTGTTCTTGATATTCTGAATTCTTGGGTCACAAAACTCTATGACATCTGAAGAGTCCATCATTAATATATGATCATGCTGTTTGAAGCCATAAGACTTTTCGTACTGAGCCATGTTCTTGCCGAACTGATGCTTAGTGACCAAGTCGCACTCTACTAATAAATCTAAGGTATTATAAACAGTTGCTCTAGATACACGATAGTTTTTGTTTTTCATGCTGATGTAAAGCGATTCTACATCGAAGTGACCATCGCGAGTATAGATTTCTTCCATAATGGCAAATCGCTCGGGTGTTTTACGCAAGCCTTTATTCTCCAGATATGCTGTGAATATTTGTTTGACTTGATCGAATACCTTTGGATTTAGTGCCATTTTGTTCGGTTAGGGTGCAAATATAAGATAGTTTAATTAATAGAGGTGAGCTAGCTAAATTCTCTTGAGTCGTGACGTGTTACACGCATAACACCAGTTACCTTTTCTAATTTAGTAATAAGTTGATCTAGGTGTTTAGTACTATTGACGTATAACCTGATTTGGCCATCAAAAATTCCAGTCTCAGTATCAATACTAATAGACTGCATGTTCACCTTTAACTCATTAGAGATAATATCTGTTACATCTCTCATTAACCCTACCCTATCTGTTCCGATTATTCTCAACACCGCCAAGAACGCATTTTGTTGTTGAGACATCCACTTGGCTTTAACAATTCTATTTCCATGGCGAGAAAGCAACTCTGGAGCATTCGGACATGTTGTTCTATGAATTTTAATTCCTTCATTAACGGTGATAAAACCAAAAACATCGTCTCCTGGAATTGGATTACAACACTTAGCGTACTTGTAATCTAAAACATCCATATCCTCTCCAATTAGAAGGATATCCTTGCCTGGGTCCTCAATTTTCTTGAAGTCGTCTGAATATTCGTGCTCCTTATTTTTGACCCTAAGACTTTTCTGCCGCTCTTTTTTAAAGTCTTTAAAGTTCTTGATATGTGAAGGGTCGATTAAACCTCTACCAACTTTATAATAGAAGTCGGTTACTGTTTTCTCTTCGAAATAAGCCCTGAGTTGATTGGCGACATCACCATCAAAAGGAACCTTCATTTGCTTCAACTTACGCTGAACAATCTCCTTACCATCGACTGCCGCTTGTTTTTTAGACTCCTTTAGGGTTTCCTTTATTTTGGACTTAGCCTTGGATGTTGCTACAAACCTCAACCAATCTTCATTTGGCCTCTGCTTATTAGAAGTAAGAATTTCGATCTGATCGCCATTCTTTAATTGATAGTTTAGCGGAACGAGCCTATTGTTGACTTTTGCACCAAGACATTTAGCCCCTATTTCTGTATGAATATCGAAAGCAAAATCTAGAGCGGTGGCTCCACTTGGAAGAATCTTTAGATCACCTTTAGGAGTGAAAACAAAAACCTCTTCATTAAATAAGTTAGAACGGAAGTCATCTACGAACTCAATGGCACTAGTGTCGTTCTGCTCCAGCATATCTCGAACCTTCTGAATCCATGACTCTAATCCAGATTCATGAGTAGGATTCATGCCATCTTTATACTTCCAGTGTGCTGCATACCCCTTCTCGGCAATATCATTCATTCGCTGGGTTCGAATTTGAACTTCAACCCATCGACCAGCTCTACTCATTACTGTAGTATGGAGAGATTCATAGCCATTGGCCTTAGGTGTACTCACCCAGTCTCGCAACCTATCGGGGTTTGGAGTATAAAAGTCGGTAACTATGGAATAAACTTGCCAACAAGCAGCCTTCTCTTGGTCGTAAGTTGTATCTAATATTATACGTACCGCAAAAAGGTCATAAACCTCTTCAAAAGGAATGTTTTGTTTCTTCATCTTATTCCAAATGGAATAGATGGACTTAGGCCTACCCTTTACCTCGTACTTAAAGCCTGTCCTATCAAGTTCATCGACAATTGGATTCATAAAACTCTTTATGAACCTACTTCGAGATGATTTACTTTCGGCAATTTTAGCTACTAAATCTTGGTAAACCTCCGGCTCGGTATACTTTAACCAAAGATCTTCTAACTCAGACTTAATGGCATAAAGCCCTAAACGGTGAGCCAGTGGAGAGTACAAATAAATGGTTTCCGATATTATCTTTAGCTGCTTGTGCCGCGGCATACTCCCCAGGGTACGCATATTATGAAGTCTATCGGCAAGCTTTACCAATATTACTCTCACATCTTCAGATAGAGTGAGTAACATTTTCCGGAAATTCTCTGCTTGTTGAGAACTGCCATGCTCAAAGACTCCTGATATTTTGGTTAGGCCGTCAATAATTTTAGCCACTTTAGGACCGAACGACTCCTTTATCTCATCTAGCTCTACCTCTGTATCTTCAACAACGTCATGAAGAAGGGCGGCAATAATAGATGTGGTTCCAAGCCCGATTTCCTCAACGCAGATTTCTGCAACAGCTAGTGGGTGGAAGATATAAGGCTCGCCAGACTTTCTTCGCATCTCTTTATGAGCTTCAACCGAAAGGTTAAAAGCCTTTTTGATCAGCTTAGCGTCATTATCCTTTAAAAAAGGTTTGGCTTTACGGAGCAGTCGTCTGTATCTCCTTAATATCTCTTTTCTTTCCTCTTCAAGATCAACTGCAATCATAGATTTCTTTTACTTAATAGAAAGGTCAAAACTTTTGAAAAAATAAACAAGCCAATTGTTGACTTCAACAAAATTTAATTTACCTTTGCATTCCATTTCGGAACAGCCAGCGGATGTGGCGAAATTGGTAGACGCACTAGACTTAGGATCTAGCGCCTCAGGGCATGGGGGTTCGAGTCCCTCCATCCGCACAATTTGAACCCTCGGTCGTAAGATTTGAGGGTTTTTATTTATGAACAAAAACATTAGGGCATTGGACATTACTCTAGACAAACAAGATTCAAATGTCGCTTCAATTAAAGTTAAACTAAACGAAGCTGATTATCAATCGAAGGTAGACGAAAAGATCAAGGACTACAGCAAGAAGGCTCAAATCAAAGGATTTAGACCAGGCAAGGTTCCTCAAAGTCTTGTTAAAAAGATGTATGGCAAATCCATATTGGTTGAAGAAATCAACCACATGGTTAGTCATGCTATTCAAGATTACATCAGAGACAATGAGTTGAAGATCTTAGGTGAGCCTATCCCTAATCAACAACAAATTGAAACTATTGACTGGGACAACCAGTCAGATTTTGAGTTTGAGTACACTATAGGCCTAGTTGATGACTTTACCGTTAGTCTTGACAAAAAGGTAAAAGTAACTCAGTACGATATTGAGGTAAACGACAAAGTAATTGACGAAACTGTTGATAACGTGCGTACTCAATTTGGTAAAATGACTAACCCTGAAGTGAGCGAAGAAGGCGATATGCTCTTCGGAACACTTTCACAAGAAGGTTCGGACATTGTACATGACACCACTATTGACCCTGTTGACTTCACAAAAACCAATGCCAAGAAATTCATAGGCAAAAAGAAAGGTGATGTGATTTCTGTCGATCTTTCTAAATTATATAAGGAGAAAGCTCAACAAGCAGCTCAAATTGGCAAAACCGAAGATGAGCTAGAAGGCATTGACCTTAAGTTCAACTTTGAAGTTAAGAATGTAAATAGAAGAGAGCTAGCCGAAGTGAACCAAGAGCTATTTGACAAGACTTTTGGACCTGACACTGTTTCTTCTGAAGAAGAATTCAGAGCAAAGATTTCTGATACCATTTCAGAGAATTACTCAAGAGAGACTAATGCTTGGTTGAATAAAACTATTCAGGACGAGTTAATTAAAAACACTCCTATTAGCTTACCAGACGACTTTCTTAAGAACTGGTTGAAACTTTCAGGTGAGGGTAAGGTAACAGATGCTGATATTGAGAAGGAATACGATATCTATGCAGATCAGCTACGCTGGAACTTGATCTCTAATGAGATTTCTAAGGAAAACGAGATCAAACCAGAGCATGAAGACATCAAAGAGGCTACGAGGCAAATGATAGAGGCTCAGTTCATGGGGTCTGGTCTTGGACAAATGGCCGACCAGATGGATTCATTTGTTGAGCATTACCTTCAGGGAGAAAATGGCCAAAACTACATGAAAATGGCCGAGCAAGTTCAGCAAGAAAAAGTGCTAGACTTGGTTAAAGATAAGATTGAGATTAAGTCTAAAAAGGTTAGCCTAGATAAGTTCAAAGAAATAGTTAATCAATAACCGAACCTTTGCACAAAGTAAGATGTTAAATTAAAGTCCTTTTTCGGAAGGGCTTTTTTTTTAATTTTGTTCAGTTAAAGGTTAATTAAACTAATGATCAATAAAGAGGAATTCAGAAAATACGCCATTCATAATCAGGGAGTTAGTGGTTCTACATTCGATGCTTATACCAACCATGTAGAAAACATGACTCGCTCGGTAATTGAAGAGAGACCTACTCGTTTTGCAGAAATCGATGTATTCTCTCGTCTAATTATGGACAGAATTATATTTCTGGGAATGGGCGTAGACGACAATATCGCCAACATAATTACAGCTCAGCTACTGTTCTTAGAGTCAACAGACCCTAATAGAGATATCACCATGTATATAAATAGCCCTGGAGGCTCTGTATATGCAGGCTTAGGAATGTATGACACCATGCAGTTTGTAAAGCCAGATGTTGCCACTATTTGTACAGGAATGGCTGCTTCTATGGCCGCAGTACTTATGAGCGCAGGAGCGGAAGGTAAAAGAGCAGCTCTACCACACTCTAGAATTATGATTCACCAACCAAGTGGTGGTATGCAGGGTCAGTCTAGAGATATGGAAATAACTCTTAAGCAAATGCAAGAGTTGAGAAAAGATTTATACGATATTTTAGCTAAACACACTGGCCAGCCTTACGACAAAATAGAAAGAGACTCTGATAGAGACTATTGGATGCGTGCGGCTGAGGCCAAAGAGTACGGTCTTATTGACGAAGTACTCACTAAAAAATAAAGCTCATGGCAGAGGTTACTTGTTCGTTTTGCGGACGCAACAAAAAAGACGTTGACTTAATGATTTCGGGCATACATGCTCATATCTGTAATCATTGTATTACACAAGCCAACCAAATACTTTCAGAAGAATTAAAAACTAAGTCTTCTGAGGAGTCACCAAAATTCAATCTGATTAAACCAGTTGAGATGAAGAAGTATCTCGACCAATATGTGGTGGGTCAGGATGAGGCGAAGAAGGTAATCTCCGTTGCCGTGTACAATCACTACAAGCGATTGATCCAAAAGTCTAACGATGATGATGTTGTGATTGAAAAGTCCAACATCATTATGGTTGGAGAAACCGGTACTGGTAAAACCTACATTGCTAAAACCTTAGCAAAAATTTTACAGGTTCCTTTCTGTATAGCAGATGCCACTGTTCTTACAGAGGCTGGATATGTTGGTGAAGACGTTGAGAGTATTCTAACTAGACTTTTACAGTCGGCTAATTACGATGTAGAATCTGCCGAACGTGGTATCATTTACATTGATGAGATTGATAAGATTGCTAGAAAGTCTGACAACCCATCCATTACCAGAGATGTGAGTGGAGAAGGTGTTCAGCAAGCTCTTTTAAAGCTTTTGGAAGGAACCGCAGTGAATGTACCGCCACAAGGTGGAAGAAAACATCCGGACCAAAAGATGATATCGGTAAACACTGACAACATACTATTTATTTGTGGTGGGGCATTCGATGGAATTGCTAGACATATAGCCAACAGATTAAACACTCAACCACTTGGCTTCTCTGTTGCTAAGGACGAGCAAATGTTGGTAGATAAAGACAATTTGCATCAATATGTAAATGCTCAAGATTTAAAGAACTTTGGTCTGATACCTGAACTAATCGGTCGCTTACCTATAGTAACTCATCTTAATCCGCTTAATCCAGAAATTCTTAAGAACATTCTTACTGCTCCGAAAAATGCTTTGATTAAGCAATACACCAAACTCTTCGATATGGAAGAGAAGAAAGTTGTGTTTGAGGACGATGCATTAGATTACATAGTACAAAAAGCACTTGAGTTTAAGCTTGGTGCCAGAGGACTTAGATCTATCTGTGAAGCCATTATGACGGATGCCATGTTTGAACTACCGTCTGACAAGAATACTCATGAGCTAACCATCAACCGAAAATACGCACAAGAGAAGTTCGAGAAGTCGAAATTCAAGAAACTTAAGGTGGCGTAATTGAATGTTCGATGTTCGATGATCGATTAAACCGACTTAAGATCTCGTTAAGAGGTTAAGTTTATTGGAGCTATTATTCCCCGAAATACTCAACAAAGTTTCTTGGGGTTTCATAGAGCTTTAGAGAATGCAGTTGCCCCTGAGGGGTTATCTCTGCTACGCGAGGGGCTAAAATCTTCCAGATTTCCATTACTAAATTTTCGCAACTTGCCATTTTCCCTTCCATAAAGTCAACATCTACATTGAGGTTTCTATGATCAAGTTTATCTATAACCTCTGCTCTAATAAGATTGGAAAGTTGCTTTAGATCAACCACAAAACCGGTTTCAGCATCTGGCTGGCCTTTTACTGTAGTTATCAGCTCAAAGTTATGACCATGCCAATTGGCATTGGCACAAGGCCCAAACACCTCTACATTCTTTTCTTCACTCCAATTAGGGTTGTAAAGCTTGTGTGCTGCATTGAAATGTTCCTTTCTACTGACGTAAACCATTGATTTTCAAATTGGCTGCAAAGATAAAGGGTTACTTCTCATGAAGCAATGCGAATTGAAAATCGTTTAGTCATAAAAGAATGGGAGCTCTTATTTAAAGCTCTATTTGTAATCCACTGCTCTTCTTGAAAGACTTTCTGTTGGCTTTTTGAACTTAAATGCGTCTAAATTAACAACATTACCCTTGTTCTGCCTGAGAAAGGCATCCAACCTATTTCTTATTTGCTGAAGGTTAGGGGCTACTTCCAAAAGATCCGATTTTGCATCAACACTTGGAACCACATACTTATTTCGTGTCTTAGTTTTTCCAGCATTCAATACTCTTATCTTATTGGTCTCGTTTAGCTTTAGTAAGTCCTTCTCATAACTACTCTTTTTCGTCTTCATAGAATCAATTCCGGTGAGTACGTAAGGACCATCTACAAACTTATACCAGGCATAAAAGAAGACCGTAGTGTCAGAAACTACAGCTTGATCCGCTCTCATCTCCTGCTTTTGTCCAAAAGCATGGATTGACATTACTAGAAATAAAACAGACGTCAGTGCTAATCGCATATCAATAATATTTATTCTGAACTAAATAATTTTTCACATAATCAGAAACTCCATCTTCTAGAGAAGTAAACTCCTTGTTGTAGCCAATAGACCTTAACTTAGACATATCCGCTTGTGTATAATACTGGTATTTATCTCTAATATCTTCCGGAATATCAATAAAAGAAATATTCTCATCTACTCCCATTCCATTGAAGGTTGCTTTGGCCAAATCCAAAAAGGTCCGCGCTTCTCCAGAACCTAAATTATAAATTGACGAATTCTTACGATGATTCATAAGAAAAAAACATACTTCAACCACATCCTTTACATATACAAAGTCCCTCAACTGTTCACCATGTTGATATGATGAATTATGTGATTTAAATAGCTTCATTTCGCCAGTATGCTTTACCTGATTGAAGGTATGATATACAACCGAAGCCATTCTTCCCTTATGATACTCATTAGGACCATAAACATTAAAAAACTTCAACCCCGCCCAAAAGAAAGGTTGTTCCTTTTGATCTATAACCCATTTATCAAATTCATTTTTAGACCAACCATAAGGGTTTAAAGGCTCTAGATTGCCTAATGCATTTATATCGTCTTTGTAACCATTGTTACCATCGCCATAAGTGGCTGCAGAGGAGGCATAAACCAAAGGTATTTGATACTTAATACAGTACTTCCAAACCATTTTGGAGTAATCAATATTAAGCTTCGTCAGAAGGCTATGATCAAATTCAGCTGTATTAGTTCTCGCACCTAAATGAAAAATGAATTCTACCCTATTACCATTCGAATCAAGCCAGTCGAAAAAAGACTCTCTTTCAACTCTATCCACATAATTCTTCCCCTCCAAGTTCAGGTTCTTTTCCTCAAAAGAGAAATCGTCAACCAGAACAATATTGTTAAAGCCCTCCGAATTTAACTTAGAGACTAAAGCACTAGCAATAAAACCAGCCGCTCCTGTAACTACTATCATACCTCGTATTTTTGAACAAAAATAACGAATAGAGCTGAAGGGAGCATTTCATTTACGAAATGACTTTACATTAATAGTTTCTTACTTCTATACTAGGGTTCTTCAAATCTAGCTTGACTAAGCCTGTAGTAACACCATCTGCAAACCCTCCTATTTGTCCACTCAACCTAATTCTTCTAGGGTCTCCAGTGTAAAATATGCCTGTACCATTAGCTGCAGTGCCATTAATTTCCCTCTCGACATGAATGTATGACTTAGATGTTCCTGTTATGTCTGGCATAAAGTGATCGGTCTTTAATACATCCCCTCTGAAAACACTAGCACTTTCCATGTTTAGTGTTAGCCGAACAGTTTCTCCTTGCAACCTAACCAGACTATTATCGAACTGCCATATTGATACTGAGCTAGATTTAATCCGCATATCGATCCTTGATGACTCTTTTGCTATCAATTTAAGATGTGAATAAGATAGCTCAACTGGAGATGTTAAGTAAGACCATTCTCTCAATTCAACCTCCTTAATATTGTTTGAATAAACGAATACCTTAAAAGGTTGCTGGTCGTCATTGTCATCCAGTGAATTAATATGTAAGGTTTTATATTTGTAAACTACGTTATAGATAGGCTTCTCTGCTGTATCCTCAAAACTAACATACTCTATATTAGAAGGGATCAGAACCACCTCTGCTGAACCCGAGCTTTTAATACTAGTTAAACCAGGTGTCTCCAGTTTGTTGCTTAATTCCTGAGCTCTAATTGATAAAGCAGAAACTAAAATGACTGATATCATCAAAGAAACTCTATACATATTTATTGCCATAATCATTTTACTTTTTTGATTATGAACAATAACCCTGCCCAAAAACCGCTGTGGTATCAATATAAACCCATACCGATACTAGAATAATCAATACGCCCAATACATTGACTAATCGAAGATTAAAAACAGTCCTTAATCACTTTGTCGTTCTACGAACAAAGGGTACTCTTTTGGAATTCGTAACACAATATCTTTGCCATCCTCCCGCACTAAAGTTAACTTCCCTGTCACCTTCCATGCAGGCAGGTTCTTTATGCGATAAATACCATTCCCGTTATCGTCCTTAATCTGTAGCAGAGAAACTCCTAAGTTGTAACACATTTCAAAAGCGGACGTTTTCTGCGTTTTTCTATCACCATCATCGGTAGCAAAAAACAGATAGTCAGTTGGCTGAATCAGCACCTGTTCATCAGTAACGACCTCCTTTGAATCAAACCTTAGTTCATGAAGTATCTTATAATCATCAATATAGAAGAAATCACTAGTAGAATAAGTTGCTAACTGATCAAATTCGATAACCAATTCTTGACCTTTAATTACATCAAACTCAGCATTTTTTGATTGACAAGAAAAAACACTTACCAACACTATAAAAACGAAGTAAAATCTCACTATGCTCATCATAATCACTAATTTCTTCTCATATCACCTCCATCCAAGTGCACCAACTTATACGGTAAGCTAGCACCCGGTAAAGCAACAACACTGTTAATTCTTATCCTGGCTGGTATGCCTCTATAATAAATCTCGGTACCTGCAGTAGCTCTACCTTTTATTTCTTTATCCGACCACACGTAGACGCTGCCAGTCCCTCTCAAGTTCAGTATGACTGTCTGAGCTACCAAGTCATCCCCTCTGTACATTGAAGTACCATCTGCTTCTACTTTTTCATTCACCGTGTTACCCCTAGCCGTAACTCTAGAGTTACCATTGGTAGAAACAGTAAGTGATTTTAATTCAAGTCTCACATCAACGGTAGCATTTCCAGAAGTAATGATTCTAAAATCCTTTTGCTCTATAATAGACAAACTAGAGACAACGCTACTTCCATCTACACGTAATTCTTCAAAAGAAGTAAAGTACAAATAAACAGTTATCTCTTTGGCATCGTCAATTCGCTCATCTTTAGAAACCCTAAGCTCCCCACCTCTATATGAATATCGAATGTAACGCGCATTATCATCCTTTGCAAAAGAAAGATAGTTAGCAGGAGATGCAATTAAGATTACCTTAATGTTCGTGTCAACATGAACCGACTTAAGGCCGGGTAGATCAATTTTTTCAAAATCGGTTTGTGCCCGAATAGAATATGACGCAAAAAGTAAAACGAATATAATTAGGTATTTCATGGTCTATTTATCTAATAATATCTACAATAATGGGGTAGGCTCTTGGAATTCGGATTCTAATAGGCTCATTATCTGTTCTAGAAATGAAAAGCCTACCTGTGGTTGTTAGCATGTTTTCATTTCGAAAAATATATCTTTCTTCTCCTAAAGCCTCATTAAAAGCCTCTAGCCCCTCTTT
>Ga0189277_10257_pt1 | contig 22973 bp, 21 predicted proteins | sample N26A32minimetaG_FD_130325 | JGI IMG/M metagenome (GOLD analysis project Ga0189277, IMG submission 130325) | Marine microbial communities from the Costa Rica Dome - N26 A3-2 mini metaG | ecosystem: Environmental > Aquatic > Marine > Oceanic > Photic zone | place: Costa Rica: the Eastern Pacific... | reverse complement strand
GGTATTGCTGCTGTTCGCACCTACCGCCAAGCTGATCGGACCGCCGCTAACCGTGACTTTTGGATCGCTAACCGTCACTCCAGTCAACGGTACGTTGCCCGTGTTGGTCACCAGGAACGTGTAACTGATCGTCTCACCCACATCCGCTCTGCTGTTGTTGTTGGCATCGTTGAACGTACCTGTCTTGACAATTGTCAAAGCCGGGCGCTGAGGAAGAGTAGTTGTCTCCTCATCCGTCGCTGTAATACCCTGAGTTCCAAACGTTCCTCTTGCAGTCGCCGTGTTGTCTACCTTGCCTGCATTGATGTCATTCTGGGTAATGGTGTAGGTACCTGTAAAAGAATTGCCGCTGTTGGCTCCTACTGCCAAACTGATCGGACCGCCGCTTACCGTTACTTTTGGATCGCTTACCGTCACTCCCGTCAACGGTACGTTGCCCGTATTGGTCACCAGGAACGTGTAGCTGATCGTCTCACCCACATCCGCTCTGCTGTTGTTGTTGGCATCATTAAACGTACCTGTTTTTACAATCGTCAAAGCCGGACGCTGAGGAAGAGTCGTTGTCTCATCATCCGTCGCTGTGATATTCTGGGTGCCGAAGGTACCCCGTGCAGTCGCCGTGTTGTCCACCTTGCCTGCATTGATGTCATTCTGGGTAATGGTGTAAGTACCTGTAAAGGTATTGCTGCTGTTCGCGCCTACTGCCAAACTGATCGGCCCGCCGCTCACCGTTACTTTTGGATCGCTTACCGTCACTCCTGTCAACGGAACATTGCCCGTGTTAGTCACCAAGAAGGTGTAGCTGATCGTCTCATTGACATCCGCCCGTCCATTGTTGTTCGTGTCGTTAAAAGTACCTGTTTTTACGATCGTCAAAGCCGGACGCTGAGGAAGAGTCGTCGTTTCATTGTCGGAAGCGGTTCTTGATTGGGTTCCAAAGAAGCCTGTTACTGTTGCTGTGTTATCTACCTTTCCAGTGTTAATATCATTTTGGGTAATGGTATAAGAGCCAGTAAAATGGTTCCCACTATTAGCCCCTATTGCCAAACTGATCGCACTTCCGATAACAGACACTTTAGGGTCAGAAACAGTCACATTTGTTAATGCCGCATTTCCAGTATTGGTAACTAAGAATGTATAATTAATTTTCTCACCTACATCAGCCCTTCCATTATTATTTTGATCCACAAAAGTTCCTACCTTATCAATTGTAAGTGCACAGTTTAAAAGACTTAGGGTAACTGGAGTTCTAGTGGCACTGATACAACCGGTGGTAATATTTCTTGCTTCAGCATAATAGGTAACTGTACCTAGGGAATTCAATGTAGGGTTTGTAACTAAATTCCCTCCAGTTGCAGCTGTAAACCATTTAATTTCAAAGCCCTCTGGGACAGTTGCTTGCGCAGTCAAAGTTTGGGCTGGGGAATTAATACATTGGGTGATATTTCCTCCTGAGGTGGGAGCTGCAGGTAAATTATTTACCTGAACCTCTACAGGATTAGAAACAGCTGATTTACAATTTCCGGTCACAACAACATAAAAATAAAATATTCCGGGATTAGAATTTCCAGGAGTAAATGAGGAAGAATTAGAATTTGGAATTGGGGTACCACCAGAATTTGATAAGGAAGTATTTCTAAACCATTGATAAGTTAAAGTACCTGATCCATTTGCTACTATATTTAAAGATGGTGGATTTACCTGATTTTGACACAAATTTAAATTAGAGGGTTGAGTTGAAATAGTAACAGGGGATAAATTGTTAGTGTTAGTAATTAGGATTTTATAGTCCTCAACCTCACCATCTAAAGCTCCACCTAAGGGAGTTAGGTTTTGTGTTTTGCTTATTCTGACTCTTAAGTAAGAATCCCCGGGATTAGCATCGCATGGAACGGTAATTGAGGGTGTGATGTTTCCATTCATCCCAGAGGACAGCCCTTGATTAATGATAACTTGTTCGTCTGCATCTAAAAAATCTCCATCTCTATTCCAATCTATCCAGGCATTTACATAGCCCTTATTGGAACTATTGTCAGCTTGTCTAATATTTATTGTAATTTGCTTTGACCCACCTGCATTGAATCCTCCAGAAGAAATAGTTACTCCGTCCTCGTCATCAATACTTGATGGATTTGCCAAATCAAAGGAAAAATTATCGTCACCATCTGCATTTAAAGAATGAATTGCCGTTAGTTCTCGGTCCACTATATTTCCTAATCTAGGAAGTGAATTGATATTTGTAGAATTTGGAACGGCGTGATTTGGTGTACCATAGGATTCAGGAGCGTCTCCATAATCCCCATCAGCAGGAACAAAACCAGGAATACATTGAACATAAAATGAAAAAAGCCTAGTATTAGGTGAAGATTGTGAGTTTCTATAATTTACTCCAAATTTCCATTTAAACGATTGAATATTGGTAAATTCCACTCTTACCATTCTATCAAAAATATTGATAGGAAGTCCATCTGAGTCAGAAGATGATTGTGTTTTATCTTGATATCTTGTTACGAATTCTGTTGATTCATTAATTGCCTCAATCTTTTCAGTAGCACCCTGTCCAAAAGTAACAGTCCCTCCTCCAGTTACAGCTTGAAATTCATTGATTCTTGTAATTCCATCTATATCCACTAAATACGCATTAAATGCAGGAATACTTATTAAAGTAGGATTTGATATTTGTCCTGTAGAAGTATTATAAGAACCAGTTAGAAATTCAAAATTAAACACTGAATACCCTTGACCAGAAGTCCTATTTGATTGAGGGACAAAAGTTGGCTGAAGTGCCGAAGGATAGCCATCACTTGTATTATCAAATAATCCAACCGAACCATTGACAACTTCATCTATCCTAACTTTAGCATGAACTTGAATATTTCCGGGTAAAGTCAAAACATTTTGAAATGTATAAACTGCTCCTACTTGTAAAGCATTTCCAGAGATCAATCTAGGGTTTTGGAAATTAAGATTGTTTATTCCACTGCAAGGATCTGGAGTTGACATTAATGTTCTGGAAGAAAAAACACCCGAATTTTTTTCAATAGATGCTTTTCCTAAGTTCTGAAAATCTACAAATGGGATTTTATCAATTCTTTCATCGGAGCTAATTTGATTTTGAGAATAAACTCCCCCAGAAATCAAAACAAAAATTATTAGACTGTAACCAAAATAAAATTTTGAAAAATTATTAATTGGTAGAGATCTTTTGATTAAAAGGTTGGTCAAATGCCTAAGGACCAATCTTATTTTTGAAAATGATTTCATATTGATTGAGGTAAAATTCTTACTCATATAATTCTTTGAAATTCCAAAACTATCTAGCTTTCCTCTTCTGACATTTCCTTTCTAAAATCTGAAAATAAATAAGAGAGAATTACTCGCCAGTAATTTGTAGTAAAAATACACTTTTATGTTTTTCATTTCCAAACAATTGTTTCCTTTTTTTAAAATAAAATACATTTTTTCTTATTTGAAATACTTTTTTAGAATTTTAAAAAATGATTTTCTTACTATCATTCACGCTATTGAAATACCATAACACATTCATCATTTTAAATAAATGGACTACGAAACAAAAAAAGGATCCAACCAGGATCCTCTTTTTTGACTAATACTCTATAAACTTATCTCGTACTACATCGTGTTCACTTTCTTCTGTCTGCCCGTGTAGGTAAAGGCTGATTTGCCTACTCGCAGTTCGGTTCTTCTGTTCAGCTGATGCATCGCAGAGGTACAGCTTACCTGGCTGCAGTCATGCACCGGTTTGGTCTCCCCAAACCACTGGTGCTCCATCCGGTCTCCTGTTACCCCGCGCTTGATCAGGTAGTCCATCACCGCCTTCGATCTGCGCTGGGACAGCTTCTCGTTGTAGGCCTCATCCCCACGCTGGTCGGTATGACCCTCGATGTACAGCATCAGGTTCGGCATCCGCTCCAACATGATCGCCACCCGCTCCAACTCCGGCTTGTGTACCTGTCTGAGCATCGCCTTGTCAAAGTCAAAGTAGATCGTCGGTACCTCGCTGATCTCTTTGCTCAGCACCTCAAAGATGTCTTCCGGGTTACAGAAGTCCATATCTTTCAGCGCTTCCGGAATATCGTACTGCTTGGTCGGATCCGGGAAGGCTTCCAGCACCAGCTCCGATCTTCTGTTCAGCTGATGGTTCGCCTCCGAGCACGGCTTTCCGTTCCCGCAGTCGTTCACCAGCTTCTGCTCCCCGAACCATTCCAGACGGATGCGCTCGGCGGCTATATTGTACTGTCCCATGTACTCGGTCACTGCCTGTGCCCGGTTGTTCGACAGCTTGATGTTGTATTCATCCGATGCTCGGGAATCCGTATGAGAGGCTACCAATAGATCCAGGAACGGATACTTCTGCATGATCTCTGCGATCTTGTCCAGCGCCGGTTTGGCGTCCTTTCTGATCGCATATTTGTCCAGGTCGTAGTATACGATGTCCACAAACACCGGCAGCTGATACGGGATCGGCTTCAGCGTGTATTCCCGCTTCAGCGTATCTCCTTCAAAGCCTTTGGTGGTAATCCCGTTGTCTGTCACCGTAAAGTAGCCCGGCTTGCTGATCGTCAGTGAAAAGTCACTGTCCGGCTCCAGCTCTGCTGCCAGCGCTCCTGTCCCGTTCCGCTGCGTCTGCACGTTCCCGTTCTGGGTGTTGTCCCGAAGCGTGGCCATGTAACTGTCTGTCATCACCAGTCCGTCGCAGTCAATCACCCGCGCCAAAAACTGCTTGTACACTTCCTCGATCAGGTACAGGTCATCCAGACCCATCCCTCCCTTGCGGTTGGAGGCAACGTAAATATCCCCGTTCTCCAGCTCACGGTAACCGAAGTCGTCGGCCAGTGAGTTGATCGGCATCCCCATGTTCTGCACGTTGCTGATCCCGGAAGGACTGAAGTCGGCCATGTACACATCCATGCCCCCCACTCTGGGGTGGCCCGTAGAGGAAAAGTAAAACTTGTCTCCTTTACGGAACGGATGGGTTTCATTTCCTGCTGTATTCACTGCCGCACCTGCGTTTACCGGGGTCGAAAACTCCATGCTCTCGTTGTACTCCGAATAGTAAATATCATAGCCTCCATAAGACTGGCCCCAGTCGCTGCCGCCCCGGTCAGAGGCAAAGTACAGCCGCTTGGACTGCTCATCTATGTATGGGTTCATCACCGAGTAGCCCAGCGAGTCGTTGTAGGGAAAGGCCATGTAGCCTTCCAGCGTCCCCTCAGGGGTCACTTTGCTGTAGTAGATCTCCGGCTGTACCGTGATGTCTCTGTTCTTTCTTACTTTCTTGATGTCTCTGGTCACCGAGTAAAACAGCAGGCCTGCCTGCTTTGCATAGCTCGGATCCGAAAAATTATAGGTCCCCGGTATGTTGGATACCAGCTCCTCAATCTCTCCGCCCGGACTCTTCTTGTATACCCCGAAAAAGTTGCGGCCCGTATAGTCGTTCCCCGCATCGCTGAACAGCTTGTTGCGTCCGTCTATCCGGATACCCGGCATCTCACGGGTGAATGTCGCTCCGCGGTCTGACACAAAATACAGGTTGTCCGATCCGTCCTTGGCCACCACAAAATCCGAGGCCTCCGAGTTCAGTTCCTGCACGTTCTCCAGCTTCACCTTCTTCCGGCTCGCAGGGCTGATCAGCTGCTCCAGGCTCTGCTTCAGCGAATCCACGTTCACTTCCTTGCCTGCCAGGTCGCTCTCCACCGCATCCATCCTGCCCGTACGCTGGGCCGCCGACAGGTAGTTCAGGTAGTCTTGCGAATCCGCCTGCTCGTATCCTACCACATTCTTCCACCATTCGTAGCTCCCGTCATAGTCCCGAACCGTCTCATGCGACTCGGCCAGCTTCACGGCCAGCTCATAGCCCGGCTTCTTCGCATACGCCTGCTTGTATTCTTCGATCGCATGATCGTAATTCATCAGCTCCATCTGCTGGTCCGCATAACGAACCCGAGACTTCTGTGCCTGGGAATCGGTCACAGTACCCAAAAATATACCCGCTGCCAGGCTTACTATCGTCAGTGTCTTTTTCATAATCAGAACCATCTTTGGTTTTTCATTACTGCTCTCCTCGGAGTCATGTAGAACCCGACTGAAAGCTCATGGGAATTCGTCCTGTAATCCTGCAACACGTTCAGGTTGTGGTCATACGCATAGCCCAGACGGATCCGGTCGGTCGCAAAAATCTCGATGATCGTCGCAAACGCGTTCCTGTTCGACAGGTTCTCCGGCAAGTTCTCGTTCCAGATCTTCAGATTCGAACGGTAGGAGCCTCCTACCCAGATCCGCTCCCCGAACAGAAACATCGCATTCAGATCGTAGTTCGTCGGGGCGCCCTTCACTTCACGCACCAGAAAACTCGGCTTGAACTTCACCATTTCTCCCAGATCGATCAGCGCTCCCGCTGTCAGGTAATAATGGAAATCATGGTAGGCCAACGCAAAATCCTCCCGCTCCAGCGCCTTCTTCCCGATCATGTTGTACACACTGAAGCCCGCATAAAAACGGTCATTGTGAAAAAACAAACCCGTGTTCAGGTTCGGCGCAAACATGTTGATCAAACCATCCGGAATGTCCGGATCCGGAAAATCGTTCGGATCCAGCATGCTCCCGTCTATCGCATATTCCGAAACCCCGGCACTCACGCCCAGTCCCAGATAACTCCGCGCTCCCGTCTGGATACGATACGCATACGTCAGCATACCCGTCGTCGTACGCGCAGGGCCAATATTGTCACTCAACAGCGATACACCAAAGCCCATCGTCCCCTCGTTCGCACTCAGGTCCGCCGTCACCGTAAACGTCTCCGGACTCCCAGGAAAACGGATCCACTGCGTCCGGTACGTGCTCTGGATATACGGCTCTCCCTTATAGCCCGCATAACCCGGATTCACATGCAAACCGTTGAATATGTACTGGCTGAACTGAGGTAACTGCTGGGCAAAAGTCTCTGACATTGAAAGAACCAACAGCATCAAGATAAATCCAATATAATTAAAAGTTTTTTTCATGACTTTTTAGTTTTAAGGTAACCCCAGACAAGTTTTGCCTGCCTGGGGATTTTTGTTGGATTAAAGTTCTTGTCTGATCACTTGAATCCAGCCTTTGAACACATGTTCTCTGCCCTGACTGTCTACCGTCACTAAGATGTAGAAGTAGGTACCTGACACCTGACCCGGAGCATCCCAATCGTTTCTGTAATCGGTCTCTTCGAGTACATGGTCACCGTATCTGTTTATAATAGTGATTTTATTACTATTAAATTTTCCTAATCCTTGGATCTCAAAGGTGTCGTTCAGTCCGTCGTTGTTCGGCGTGATCACGTTCGGGATATGGAACGGTCTGATCTCAGTCACATCGCTGTCCTGATTGTCCGACTCATCCGTGTCATCCTCGTCCGCTCCCACGGTCACCGTGTTGGTCACCGTGCCCGCAGCGCCGGCTTTCACCCTTACCCGGAATACTACCCTCGCATCGGCAGGGAAGAACGGGATCCTCCAGGTAATCGCTGAACCCGATACATTCACGTTCACTTCCACATTCGCACTGTTGCTCTCCACTCGGTTGCTCAGATACGTCACTCCGTTCGGCAGATTGTCCGTGATCACCACGTTTCTGGCATCCGTGCCTCCCTGGTTCACCACCACAATCTCGTACTCGAACTCGTCTCCCTCAAACACCTCGTCGCTCAGTGCCTCTTTGCTCACGCCCAGGTTCACATTGTCGTTCAATAACCTGAACACCACAAATGCATCGTCACTGTTGTTCGGGTTGGCCACCTCACGCAACACATAGCGTAAAGTATATTCTCTGGCCTCGTTCACTCCCGGAATCAGACTCAAATCTCCGTTCTCGTCAATCAGCAAACCGATCACTCCGTCAAGCTCCGTGAACTCGAAGTCCACATCCGCAGGATCAGGACGCTGCCCGTCCAGCAAGTCGTTCTCCAGAATATTACCCAATCTGCCGCCGTAGCTCACAAAGTAAGTCCCGAAATCATCATCATTGGCGATGATCTCACGGATACCTACTCCGATGCTCACTTCATCCTCGTCTCCGATCTCTTCACCATCAGGAGTCTCTCCGCTTACATTGGCCACGTTCAACAGACTGCCGCTGTCCAGATCTTCCTGGGTCACCTCGTAGGTAGTCTCAATCGTTACGCTCTCTCCTGGAGCCAGCGTCTCGATTACTTCATTCAACCCGGTCAGTGGATCTGTTACCACAATATTGGTCAGCGTCACATTGCCCGTGTTGGTCACTACCAGCGTATAAGTCACTGTCTCACCCAAATCTCGGATCTCAGACTTATCGCTGCTCTTCACAATCGATATGCCAGGGGCTGGGGTGATTGGCGTAGTCACCGAATCATTGTCCGTAGGATCATCGTCGCCAGGATTAGGACTCTCACCCGTTACACTCGCTTCGTTGGTAACCTCTCCGGCATCCACATCATTCTGGGTTACAGGATAAGTGGTTTCCACAGTTTTGGTTTCTCCCGGTTTCAAAGTTCCGATGTTCACCACCAAACCTGTTTTGGTATCCACTACCGTCACATTGGTAAGTGTTGTATTTCCTGTATTGGTCACCGTAATGGTGTAAGGTATATCTTGGCCTGCTTCAGTAATTACTACATCATTATCCGTGATCTCAATCTGGATATCCGGATTCTGGTCAGCAGGTACAACTAGAGTAGCATCATCAGATACTTCTTCTTCACCAGCATTACCGGTCACAGAAGCTATATTCTCAACCTCGCCACTGTCAATGTCTTCTTGAGTTACTGCATATTGTGTCTCAATCTGTACTATACCACCAACTTCAATAGAAGGAATGGTTTGATCTAATCCAGTTAGAGGATCAACCACATTTACATTAGTTAAAGTAATTGTACTGAGATTTCTAATTGTCAAGGTATAGGTTACAATTTGACCTGCAACAGACACCGACTCAACATCAGCTGTTTTTTCAATGGAAATTAAACATGTATTTAATGTTAGTGTAACGGCTGTTCTATTTATGCCTTCACAACCCGTAGAATTATTAATTGCGGCAGCATAGTACGTAACAGTTCCAACTTCACTTAAAGTAGGGCTTACTATAGCTCCTCCAACAGGTGCATTATACCAAACTATCGAGAATCCTTGAGGAACAGATGCGGTAGCGGTTAAAGTCTGACCTTCTTCAATGAAACAAGTTTCTTGGTTTCCTCCGGATACCGGAGCAGTTGGAGCTGGATTGATGGTCAAAGTAACTGGAGTTCTCGTTAAGCTTTCACAGCCTGTCTCATCATTTACTGATGCTGCATAGTAAGTAACCGTACCTACTTCTGTCAGGCTTGGAGTCTGGGTAGTTCCCTCTCCGTTTTCACTTGTATACCAGATCACGCTGAAGCCTTCTCCTACCGTTGCTGTCGCTGTTAAGCTGGTGAACGGTGCAGTTTCGCAGATCTCCTGATCTCCTCCGGATACCGGAGCAGTTGGAGCTGGGTTGATGGTCAAGGTAACTGGAGTTCTTGTCAAACTCTCACAGCCTGTCTCATCATTCACTGATGCTGCATAGTAAGTAACCGTACCTACTTCTGTCAAGCTTGGAGTCTGGGTAGTTCCCTCTCCGTTTTCACTTGTATACCAGATCACGCTGAAGCCTTCCCCTACCGTTGCTGTCGCTGTTAAGCTGGTGAACGGAGCAGTCTCGCAGATCTCCTGATCTCCACCGGATACCGGAGCAGTTGGAGCTGGATTGATGGTCAAAGTAACTGGAGTTCTTGTCAAACTCTCACAGCCTGTCTCATCATTCACGGATGCTGCATAGTAAGTAACCGTACCTACTTCTGTCAGGCTTGGAGTCTGGGTAGTTCCCTCTCCGTTTTCACTTGTATACCAGATCACGCTGAAGCCTTCTCCTACCGTTGCAGTCGCTGTTAAGCTGGTGAACGGTGCAGTTTCGCAGATCTCCTGATCTCCTCCGGATACCGGAGCAGTTGGAGCTGGGTTAACAATAACAATAATCTGCGCTTTAGGGCTCTCACATTCCCCTTCTTTTAATTGAGATATAAAAAATGTTGATTGGCCAGCGATATCTGCGTCTACAGTAGGAGCTGATTGAAGTAAATTTTGATTTTCGTCATACCAAAGGATTTCATATCCCTCTGCCGGAGTGACGGAAATGAGCTGATCTCCAAATCCTTCACAAAATTCGAAATTAGCAGGACTAGGTGCTGGGGCCTCAGAAGGTTTGATTATTTGTATTTGTTTAATTACGAAACATCCTCGCTCATCAGTTACTGTTACATTATAAGTACCCTCTGAAAGCCCTGTTTGATCTTCATCCGAGGCAACTAGTCCACTTCCATCTTGCGTAGTCCATGCGTAAGAATATTGACCCAAACCTCCTTGAACAGTGATATCAATGGAGCCAGTAGAATTAGGAGTACAATCATCATCTGCTTTAATAAATGATAATTGAAGATTTGGATAAAGAGTTACATCTCTGGTTACTGACTTCGTTATTTGCTGACTTGTTACCTCCAATTTAACAGAGTAAGTTCCAGGACCAGGGAAAGATATATTCTGAGGATTTACATCCGTAGAGATATTTGGCGTTCCGTTTGAAAAAATCCATTTGAAGGTATAATCACTTGGATTTCCTCCAGTGGTTAAATTTTCAAAATCTACAATGAAGTCATCACAATTTGTATCAAAATTAAATCTAGCAACAAGTGGAGTACGAACTAAAAATCCCGCTGGAGAACTCCAGCATTGAGCATTTCTATCAAGTTTTTCGCAGGTGGTATTGTCATTTGTTTTCCATGACATGAAAAAGTTTTTGAGTTCTATTTTCGAACCATAAACCCATGAAAATGAACTTATTTGTTGAGGTGAGCCTTGAACAATTTTTTGTCTATCAAACAAACAAACAATCTCTTTTCTCAAAAAGACGTCATCAATATAAAATGTCATATTCTAAATAAGCCGAGTATCCATTACTTGAGCTCCCTCAAAATGTGGCAAAAATTTTACCTTGAATTGTTGGAGGATTTTGCGGGTCGTAATTAGGAGGCTCAAATCCCGGAGGAAAAGGATTCCCATTTTCATCCGTGAAGAAAAAATTATTTACAGTAATATTTTGGCTATTACAGTTTTGTGCCAGGGCATTTTGACTTAAAAATATTCCTGACAAAGCAAAAATACCAAGTATAAGGATTAATGATTTAGACAACCCATATAAAAATCTAAGGCTAAGCACCTTAGGGTTGATTTTTTTTGTTATCGATTCCATTAGAATGGTATTTAAAATTTCGATTGCGTAAACGTTGCTCTATACTGTACCTTTTGTAGTTATAACCTCAGTTCAAATTTCTTTTCCTGAAGTCCAAAATCATTTCTCGGTTCTCAGCAAACCTTTGTTAACTGAGTTTAAATTTCACTTGACTGTAAAATTTATGTTGTAAAAATACACTTTTTTGTTTTTCATCACCAAGCATTTGGTGATTATTTTTTGATAAAAAGCAGTTTTTTAGATGTGAAATGAAAAAATAAAGCATTAAAACGCATTTTTGTGGAAGGTATTTTCATTTTTATTAAACAAAATGAAAAAAGTTGACAAAAATCATAAAAACTTGATCTGCAAGTTTTTGAAATATTAGCCCCAACGAATTTTGCTATATTCCATCTATGGAAGAACAAGAAAACCAAAACCCTAACTCTGAAATTGCATCTGTTTTTGAAAGCCAACAGAAAACTTCAATCGCATGGAGAACCTCCACAATAGAAGAAAGAAAGGAGCGATTAAAAGAAATACGGAATTGGATACAAACCCATCATTCCCAAATACATGAGGCTCTTTGGAAGGACTTCCAAAAACCTAAAACTGAAACTGATCTAAGTGAAGTTTTTCCTGTCACTTCTGAAATTAACCATGCTATAAAAAATCTCAAATCCTGGATGAAGTCTAGATCTCAGAGCACACCTCTTCCTATGCTCGGCACAAAAGCTTATATCCAGCCCGAACCCAAAGGAACCGCTCTCATCATCGCCCCATGGAATTACCCTTTTAATCTGGCAATAGGTCCTTTGGTTTCTGCACTAGCTGCCGGATGTACAGCAATCATCAAACCATCTGAAATGACACCCTTTACTTCAGCATTGATCGAAGAAATGATTTCAAAAATATTTCCGAAAAATCAGGTTGCTGTTTTTCAAGGTAATGCCGACGTATCCAAAGAATTACTAACCCTCCCTTTTGATCATATATTCTTTACGGGAAGTCCCCAAGTAGGAAAGATCGTGATGGAAAATGCAGCTAAAAACCTCAGTTCTGTAACTCTGGAATTGGGCGGTAAATCACCCTCCATTGTTACCGAATCCGCTGATATACAGGATGCAGCCAAAAAGCTCATTTGGGGCAAATTGATAAATTGCGGACAGACTTGTGTGGCCCCAGATTATATTCTTGTCCATGAAAGCCAAAAGGATCTCCTATTGAGTGAGCTAAAAATAGGAATTCAGGAAATGTATGACCCTAAATATGAAGGGATTGAAAAATCAGCGGATTTAGCCCGAATCGTGAATGACAGACATTTTCAGAGATTGGATGATTACCTGAACGATGCTCAAGAAAAAGGAGCAGTGATCGAGTTTGGTGGTAAAAGAAATCAGCATCATCGATACCTGGAACCCACCTTAATTACAGGAATTTCGGACTCCATGAAGCTCAATGAAGTGGAAATATTTGGTCCCATCTTACCCATCATCACCTATTCAGACTTGCAACAAGCCATCAATTATATCAATGCCAAACCAAAAGCCTTGGCTTTGTATGTGTTTTCTCAGGAAAAAGCTGAACAGGAATTGATCCTTCACCAAACCAGCTCAGGCAATGCAGTGATTAATGACTGCGTTTTACATTTCCTACATAATGAACTTCCCTTTGGTGGAGTGAATAACAGTGGTATTGGCAAAGCCCATGGATATCATGGATTTCTGGCATTTAGTAATGAAAAGGGAATTTTGAAGCAACGTGTTGGACTTAATAACGTTACCCTTCTCAGACCTCCCTACGGACTAAAAACAAAACAGATAATTAACTCTTTAATAAAATGGTTCTAAAAGATGCTGGCTAAACTCCCTTTCAAAAAAGCTGAATCTATTTTTTTCTTGATATTAAGCTTCCTGATTTTTTCTTGTACTCCGGAAGAAAACCTTGATCCGAATGCACCTTTACCAGCATTGGAGCTTTCCAATGTTTCTTACGGATCCGATATTCGGCAAAGCATGGATGTTTTTTTACCAAGGGGAAGAAGCCAGGAAAACACCCCACTCCTTATATATATACACGGAGGAGCGTGGGTTGATGGAAGCAAAGATGAGTTTGCTCAGGTTAAACCATTATTGGATCAAGCATTTCCAGAATATGCGTATGTAGCAATCAATTATAGACTTTTTGATTTTTTGAGTAGGCAAAATCCATTTCCAACTCAGGAAAATGACGTCAAGAGTGCAATAGAATACATTATTTCACAACAAGACGAATGGAATGTAGGAAACCAAATTGTGATAGCCGGAGCAAGTGCGGGAGGACATTTAGCCCTTTTGCATGGCTATAAGAATCCTGAGATTGGGAATATTCAAGCGGTAATTGCTTTCTTTCCCCCTACTGATTTGGCTGAACTATTCAATTTTAATTCTTTGACTGCATTGGGACTTACAGAAATTCTTCAGGGGACTCCAGAAAACAAAACCCAAGCATACTTGGAATCCAGTCCAGTTAATTATATAAACAGCAATTCTGTGCCTACCATATTTTTCCATGGAACAGCAGACACAGTTGTCCCCATTTCACAGAGTGATCTTTTGAAAAGTAAACTACAAGAAAACTCCGTACCTCATGAATTTAGGAGAATTGAGGGTCAAGGGCATGGCTTTACTCCTTCCACCAATGTGGAGTTGATACAGGCAGCCTCAGCTTTTATCCGTGCCAACTAATAAAAAAACCCCGCCAAAGCGGGGTTACCAGTATCAGACTTTTTGAAGTCCCGTAGATTTAGCTTTCAACTTGATAGCTTGTACTACTTTTTCCGAAGGATTGATTTGGAGTAAATCCAATTGCTCTATCGCGCTCAGCAATTCCATGTAATCTTGCATCAGGTTTTCATCTTTGTGCAAGGCCTGCATTAAGAGCTCTTGTTCTACCTCCGGCATTTCCTGATAGATATATCTAATCAGGTCATTTGGGGTAAATGGTTTTATCATAGGCAAAATTTAATTGTTTCATTTTCTTCCTCAGATGGATCAGCGCATATCGCATTCTCCCCAGAGCAGTATTGATACTTACTCCTGTCTGATCTGCAATTTCCTGAAAACTCATGTCCATATAGTGTCTCATGATTAAGACTTCTTTTTGAGCTTCAGGCAACTCCTCTATTAAACGCTTTACTAGATCGATTTCTTCTTCTCTTACCTGTTTTTCTTCTGCATTTCCATCAGAAAATTTCAGGGAATTGAAAATATTCGAACCATCCTCCATCATAATGGTAGGATAGCGACGGGATTTTCTAAAGTGATCAATCGCCAGGTTATGAGCAATCCTCATAATCCAGGGTTGAAATTTACCCTCCTCATTGTACTTATCTGAGTTGAGAGTTTTAACCACTTTCACAAAAACATCCTGGAGGATGTCCTCAGCCAAATCCTGATCTTTGACGATCAGGAATATGGTGGTGTAAACTTTAGACTTATACCGATCTACTAAATGATCAAAAGCAGCTTCACTGCCATTTCTATACTGAGCTATCAACTCGCTGTCCTTAGGACCTATTCGCTTACTCATTTGATTTAGTTTATGAAGAACGTAAAAGTCTAAGCCATAGTATTTTTTTAGAGTGGAAGATTTTAAAACAATTTTAAAAGTATGCTTTTGATACGTTGGATGCAAAGAAAAAATGGAGCAATTCCAGAAATTTCTTACTTGCCAAAGTATATTTTGCAGAACTCAAATTCTCTTACAATTCATTTTAAAATATTAAGAGAACACTTGCTTAAAACTCAATCTTAATGCCAAGAATTGTTAAAAAAATAATTTGAGGCCTTTTGTTTTCCCACGCCTAAAACCAGACTTTCCCTGCTTTTGCTTACCTTCGTTTATCAAGTAAATTAATTAGTAAAAATGGAATTAAGCGGAAAAGTAATTCAAAAACTACCTGAGGTAAGTGGAAATTCAAAAAGCGGAAATGCTTGGAGAAAGCAGGAATTTATTATTGAAACTCCAGGTCAATATCCTAAAAAAGTATGCGTTGCCATTTGGGGAGATAAGATCGATCAATTCGGAATGGAAGTGGGTGAAAATGTCACAATGAGTGTGGACGTAGAAAGCCGTGAATATAACAATCGTTGGTATACAGAAGTCAAAGCATATAGAGTTGATAAAAACGGTGGTAATGGATCCGCTCCTTCTTCCAATGCTCCTGAAGTAGATACCTTTTACTCGGATAGCGAAGAGGATAAATTACCTTTCTAATAGCCAATAAAATTTTTTAAGCATGTGGGACGACTTTGATGATGAACCTGATTTTGAGGAAGACGGGGAATTTGATTACCGCAAGGAACAGGAGAGAATTTTCAAGCATCCTTTGATGAAAAAATCAAAGGAAATCATCGGCTTGACCAGGGCATTAGTGGGAAGCTTGGATGAAGCAAGAAGAGAACTATATGGGAATATCATGATGGAAGATGCCGCTATCATGAGCGCCAAGTTCAGTGCTGCAGAAAATATCCCTGATTTCATCACCAAAATGGAAAATGCTGTTCTCATGAAACTTCATGCCAAAAGTCTCAACTCTATGACCTATCAACTGGCCTTGGAAGAAACACATGCTGAAGAACATCTGGAATTATTAAGGGTGGCAATCGAAGACTTTAGAAAGCTTTTTCTTTCTTGGATAACAACTTTTGATTCTGATAAAAAATCTGATGACGGGTGGGGAATGTTTATGGATTAAGCTGTCCTGAGGCAAACTTAAAGCCTAGATAGGCCCCTCCTGCCATCATCACAATGGCAATAAAAATTAACAAAAGAAGCACATTTAAGGGGATTTCCCATGGAACATCCCCGATTTTGAATTTGATAATTCTCTTCCATTTAGAACTCATAACTCGAGATTAGCTGTCTTTGAGCATTCCTTTCCAGCCTAAGGACTCAAGGTCTTTGGCAGTTTTTTCTACTTTAACCTTCAAAGAATTTTTAAACTCATCTAAATTCTTCCCAATCTTTGGCTCATAAGCCCCAATCATAGATGCTGCTAAGATTCCTGCATTTTTGGCGCCATTCAGGGCAACTGTAGCGACTGGAATTCCTCCTGGCATCTGAAGAATTGAAAGCACGCTGTCCCAACCGTCAATAGAATTGGAACTCTTAACAGGAACTCCGATAACAGGCAAACTGGTCATAGAAGCAACCATCCCGGGTAAATGTGCAGCACCACCTGCACCTGCAATAATTACCTTTAGACCTCTATCTCTAGCGGACCTTGCATAATCCACCATCCGATCCGGCGTTCTGTGAGCAGATACTATGGTCACTTCAAAACTTACCCCTAACTCTTCCAAAATAGCTGCTGCTTCTGCCATGATTGGAAGATCAGACTGACTTCCCATTATAATTCCTACCTGTGGATTCATCCTTATGCTTTTATTTTAATCAAATCTTTAATTCGTTGTGCTCTTACTTTTAATTGCTCTATATCCTCATCCAATAACGTTACATGCCCCATTTTTCGGAAAGGCTTGGTTAGTTTTTTACCATAAAGATGGATGTAAACTCCTTTTTCAGCCAAGGCATCTTCTTGACCTTCTACAATTGCCTCGCCTGTGAATCCATCCTCCCCCAAAAGATTAATCATGGCAGCAGGACATCTTAAGTCTGGATTACCCAAAGGCCAATTCATCACAGAACGTAAATGCTGCTCGAATTGAGAAGTAAAATTGGCTTCTATGGTATGGTGGCCACTATTATGTGGCCTAGGTGCAATTTCATTGACCAACACATCCCCAGACTTTGTCACAAACATTTCCACTGCCAAAATCCCTACCATATCCAGCTTGAGAATGACTTCTTTTGCTATTCCCTGAGCCTTCTTTTCTACTGAATCTGCTATCTCAGCTGGCGCAAAAAGAAATTCTACCAAATTTGCCGTAGGGTGGAAAGCACATTCGACCGCAGGATAGGCAATCAAGTCTCCATTTTTATTCCTAGCAACAGTCACCGCAATCTCTTTGTCAAAATCAATGAGTTTCTCCAAAAGACCCGGTGCATCAAAAGCTTGATCCAAATCAGATTCACTTCTTAATATCTGAACCCCTCTTCCATCATAGCCTTCTTTTCCCAGTTTATTAACAGCCGGTAAAAAGCCTTTATTTTTTACAACTTCAGCTTTGTTTTCTGTCAAGATAAACTCAGCTGTTGGAATTCCATTTTTTTGATAGAACTGCTTTTGCTCTCTTTTATCCTGAATCAGTTTTAAAATATGAGGCTGTGGAAAAACCTGCTTTCCTTCGGATTCCAATTTGGCTAAAGCGTCCGTATTAACACTTTCAATTTCCACTGTAATCACATCACAGTCTTGCCCAAAAGCATAAACTGTGTCAAAATCTTTGAGGGATCCACAGGTGAATTTTTGAGCCAAATCCTTGCAGGGAGCTTGGGGATCTGGGTCCAAAATATGAATGTCCTGATTGTAATTGATGGCTGACTGAATGAGCATGCGTCCCAGCTGCCCTCCACCCAACACACCGAGAATGGATGATTTTGCGCTTTTCATTAGGCCAAAAATAAAACAATCTGAAGGATAATCCTTCAGATTGTTGATATCGCTGATTTTAACTGGTATTTATCTGCCCCGAATCAATCTTAAAATGATTGATATCAGTGCCAATACCAGCAAAATATGGATCAACCCTCCAACACTATACACGAAAAAACCCAAGATCCAACCAATAACTAAAATAACCGCCACTAAGTACAAAAGTGAATTCATAGTAGTAAAATTTAAGTGAAACTAAGTGAAACAAAGATTATTCAAGATACAAAATCAAAAAATATGGTCCTCACCTTTTATGGAACTTTATTCCCATTAGCTCCATCAGTTTATGAGCATTAAAGCTAGGACAGGCTCCTTTTTTCAATTTGTAATCAAAGTCAATACTCCAATCATGTATTTCTGAATGAAAGCTGTAGTTTTTCACATAGGGAATCTGAGCTTCCAATGAGGCCAATTCTATATCATGGGTACTAATGATGCCCAATGACTTACTTTCTTTTAATTGCCGAATCAAAGCCTCACTTCCAGCTATTCTATCCTCGGTATTGGTACCTTTCAGAATTTCATCCAAAAGAAAGAAAACTGGAACTCCAGATTCAATTAAATCAATTAGGGTTTTTATCCTGTTAAGTTCCGCATAAAAGGAACTCACGCTTTCACCCAAACTATCGGTATTTCTCATACTGGTATAAAGCTGAAATTGGCCCAATTCCATCTTTTCCGCAAAAGGTCTTAATCCAATGTTTACCAAAACAATATTCACTCCCAAAGTCCGCATGAAGGTTGTCTTCCCTGACATATTAGATCCTGTCAAAAGGCTGAGCTTTTGCTTTTCCGAAATCGAAAAATCATTAGCCACGGCTTTACCCTTAGGCAAAAGCGGGTGATATAGAGCTGTCGTTTCCAATTCCAATCCATTTTTTATGGAAACTTTTCCATCAGCTTCCAATTCAGAACGGAATGCTGCCAAAGAAACCCAAACCTCCCATTTGGACAAAATATGAGGATAATTGCTGACTAATTTTCCAAACCGAGCTTTCCTTTTGACCATCCTATAATAGAGCAAAAGGTCAATCCAAAAGAATAAATTGATTGGGATATATAAGATATTGATCCTGTTTTGAACCCAAAGTCCCAGGCTATCCAGCTCTTTGAGAACTTCGGATGCTCTATGATTTTTCTCTTGAAAAACTTCCAAACCTCTTAGCAGGGCCGATGATTCAAATCGCTGATTCTCCAAAAGAACTAACCAGTTTTTGAAGGTCTTTAAAGTTGACTGAGAAGGGATTTTTTCTGCTGCCAGTTGCAGAGGTTTAAAAACAAATCCCAACAAAGCCATCCCAATCAGTACCCAAACTCCCAAAAAAGCTGAAGGAACTAAGCTGATATAGACCAATACCCCTAAAGTGATCCCTCCTAAAAGGCCCAAACATCCTACAAAAAGTGACCATGGAACTCTTTTATCCTCGGATTTTAACCAATCCTCCCATTGATGATGCTTGACATCTGAATTGAAAAAGGCCTTCCCAACTGCTTCAAAGGCTTTTAGAAAATCTGGAGATTCTGCTAGCTCATCTATAGCTTTCCGGTTTTGTTCAGATTCCTCAATGGCAATCGGTGATTTCAATAAATTCGCAAGCTGATTTTTAGCCTCAGGGCTCACAGTATGGTTGAGTAGCTGAAAAACTGAATGGCTTCCAAAAAGATCTAAATCATTGCAGAAAGGGTGTTTTTTATCCAAATACTCTATACCTGGGTCTAAGCTTTCCAATTTTCTTTCCTGCCTCAAATTCTCATTTTGATTGATCTGATCCAAAGCCTTGTATATGGCTTCTTGGTCTTTCCAAAAATTATAGGACTTGATCAAGTGAATAAACAGGATAATAAAACCAATCCATACCAATCCCCAAATCATGGATTCTGCTATCATCAAAACAAAAAAGCCTATTAATCCCAGGAATGTCAGCAGCCTCAAAAAAGACAGAGAGGCGGTTTTTTTCCTGAGTTTGGAAATTTTATCCTCTAAGTCAGCGTTTTTAAAATCAAAATACTTCATCCCCAAATATAGGTCATTGACTAATCACAGTAAGAAAGAAATCCCTTCACTTTGACAGAGCCAATACTTGTCCTAACTTTAAACACGTCATGAAAAGCAAGAAAAAAAAGAATCCAAATGAGAAATCAGAGAAGTTTGATATGGGTTCACTCGCCAATCAAGGAATTTTTCCGGAAGATGTATCTTTCACCAAAAATATTGGATGCGCAAGTAATTCCTCCAAAGGCGCTAACAAATCAAAGCCCAAGTAATTTTTAACCATTAATTAAAATCCATGAAATCGAGCACGACGCAAGCGACACACACAGGCATGATTGTAAGTGGTGCGAGATTCTCCCGAATCAATTTCGGGACAAGCTATCTGACCTCTAAAAAACAAATTATAAACAGATGAAAAAACTATTCAATATAGCTCTGGTAGGGCTTTTATTCCTAGGCTTGCAGAGTTGCTCAGACTCCAACTCTGTGTTTCCTGAGCCAGATTTATCTGCAGTTAATGATGAAATCGCTGTCAATAGGGTTTATGAAGACATGGACAATTACACCTTGACGGTTTTGGAATCCAGTGGTCTTGGTGCTAGAATTATGGCTAGCCAAAATGAATCAATCTGCGCCGGTGTAGATATCAATGTCAATAGAGATACTAAAAAGATTATTGTTGATTTTGGTCAGGGATGTACCAGTTCTTCGGGCATCACCAGAAAAGGAAAGGTAATCCTGGATTACACAGGTAATTTTCTATTTCCTGGAGCCTCTGTCACTACTACTTTCGATGGCTATGAAGTGGAAGGCCTGAAAGTAGAGGGAAGGCGAAAAATCACCAATACGGGCATAGATCTAATTAATAGCAAGGTGAATTTGACTGTAGAAGTCAACAATGGAAAAGTCACCTGGCCGGATAATACTTTTGTAAGCTTTAATTCAGAACAAGTAAGGTCGGTCAGTCTGGGAAGTCAGGGATATCAGATTGAAATCACAGGTACTGCCAATGGTAAGGGAAGAGCCGGAGCCAATTTTAACTCTTCTACTATCTCCCCTCTCACAGTTACTCAAGACTGCGTGGATTCAGGAGTATTAATCCCGAGTAGCGGAGTATTGGGATTTGTATCGGGAGGGGCTGAGGTTAGAATTGACTATGGAACAGGGACCTGCGATAAAACAGTCATACTCACTTATCCGGGTGGTTCTAAAGAAATTACATTTGATTAAACTTCAAAGAATCAATTCAAACGGCTATCTTTCTCAGGTAGCCGTTTTTTATTGCCATGGAAAAAAAACTGATCAATGGTCACCTGCACGTTTCCTACAGGAGGCCCAAGTATTCTGACCAAGAGAGTCAGACTGCTGCAAAAAAATACTTTGAATTTATGAATCAAAGGAGGACTGTACGGGAGTTTGACTCTAGAAATATCTCTTTGAACGTAATGGAAAATATCATCCGCACAGCAGGAACAGCACCATCGGGAGCTCATAAACAGCCCTGGACATTTTGTTTGATTTCTGATCCGGAAATGAAAAAGCAAATCAGAATTGCAGCAGAGGAAGAGGAAAAAATAAGCTACACAAGTAGAATGCCTGAGTCCTGGAAAGACGACCTCGCTCCATTGGGTACGGACTGGGAAAAGCCCTTTTTAGAAATAGCTCCTTATTTGATAGTTGTTTTCAAACAGTCCTATGGAATGCAGGATGGAGAAAAGATTCAGCATTATTATGTAAATGAATCCGTAGGGATAGCCTGTGGTTTTTTGATTGCCGCCATTCATCAGGCAGGGCTTGTGACAGTTACTCACACCCCCAGTCCCATGAATTTCCTTTCAGATATCCTCCAAAGGCCCAAACATGAAAAACCCTTTCTCCTTTTGCCAGTTGGCTATCCCGCAAAAGAAACCTATGTGCCAGACATTGAAAGGAAGCAGTTAGAAGAAATTTTGATCAGATATTAAACCTGAATATTGTTTTTGCATCTAATGCATGTAACAAACATTAACCACAAAGCAATGAAATACAGGCAAACAACAAATCTACTGGCTTTATTGATGGCATTTTTATTTTTAGTGGGATGCCAAGAAAATGAAGATTCTGTACTTATTCAAGAACAAGACAGTGTAGAAGCATCACAGGAGACAGAGTTCACTAACTCCTTGGAGGATATTGATGAGGTGGTCTTAACAGGCTTTCAAAGAAATGATTTTGGGGATAGAAACATGATTGCCTTGGAAGAAGACCTTTGTGAGCGGGCTATAATCACTTGGTTGCCAGGAGAAAAAACCATGATCATTGACTTTGGTGAAGGATGTAGCAGTCCAAGGGGTGTCATTCGGAAAGGTAAAATCATTGTAAAATATACCGGAAGATATTGGGCACCAGGAACAGTAATCACTACAACTTTTGACAATTACTATGTGAATGAAAGGAAAATTGAAGGAATTAGAGTTGTAAAAAACCTTGGTTTCGACGAAAACTCCAAGAGCTTTACCTTTAACATGGTTGTAGAAGCAGGTAAAATGATTTGGCCTGATGGAAGCTTCAGAACTTTTGCATCCAGACACCAGAAGAAAGTCTATTTACCAAGTGCATCCTCTGATGGATTGAGATGGGAACTTACTGGTACTACAATAGGTAAAAACCGAGAAGGAAAAGAGTTCAAATCAGAAATTCTCCAGTCTTTGGTCTTTTTTCAAAGATGCGTGGCCAGTGGCATCAGAATCCCTAGCAGTGGCATCCTGGCAAGAAAACTTGAAGGTAAAGCATTGCTTACTATCAATTTTGGAGACGGAACATGTGATAGGGAGATCACCTTATCTAGAGGTGACCGAAGTAAAACCATCACTCTTCCTAGAGATTGATAAATAGGCAAGAAAAAAGGCGATCAAATGATCGCCTTTTTTATATAGATATCCGCTCTCTTATCAGTATTGACAAAAATACGGCTTATTGTCTGCTATAAGAGTCAGAATCCGGAAACTTCGCCTGCCAGTATTCTAAGGTTTAAGCAAGAAGATTTTCAGTTTTTTTTCATGCGGCATATTTTAATATGTCTACATAGCTGGAATTTCGGTTGACAACAGCAAAAGCCCTTGCAATAAG
>Ga0189277_10250_pt1 | contig 24026 bp, 34 predicted proteins | sample N26A32minimetaG_FD_130325 | JGI IMG/M metagenome (GOLD analysis project Ga0189277, IMG submission 130325) | Marine microbial communities from the Costa Rica Dome - N26 A3-2 mini metaG | ecosystem: Environmental > Aquatic > Marine > Oceanic > Photic zone | place: Costa Rica: the Eastern Pacific... | reverse complement strand
GCTGGTACCGAGAGCTGCATCGCAGTCCAGACCAAGTTCAACGACAGGACGGTGCCGAGCGATCTGCCTTGACGGCCATTCTGTTCTTGCTGCCCGCCGGTGCCGTCAGTTGCTGGCATCGGGGTTGACCTTGGCGTAGGTCGCGATGGCATCTGCCGCCAGGGCGATTCCCAGATCAAATGTGTTGGGCTCAAGCCGGGCGACGATCTGTTCTGGCAAGGCCTCCACCACAAGCAAGCCCTGACTGCGTGCGATTAGGCCCAATCCCATAGACAGGATCAAGTTGATCCCTGCTCCGGCGACAAGGGTGATCAGTGATCGTGACAACAGCCTGGCCTGCCCGATCAGAATCGCGAACACCGCCACCCGCAGCGGCAGGATCCACGGCGCCACAACCATGGCACCAATGATCACAGCATTGTTGTCGGCGACCAAACCCAGGCTGGCGCCAACCGTCAGAACGATGAAGGACTCGTTCAGTCGTGCTTCGCCGTCGTAACTGCGGCGCAGTTCTTCGAGACGATCTTTGTCTTCGAGAAGCGATTGTTGATCAACAACCACGGCTGGCGTTGGTTTAGCTGCGTCGCCCCACAATTACTGGAGGTGTGCTGGCGTTGCTGCCCGGAAGGGCCGGTACCACCTCCGTTTGCCCATCCCATTTGTCGAGGAAAAGCTTGTAGAGCACCTGATCGTCGAGGCTGCGGTTGAGGGTGTCGTAGCGCAGGGCTTCCTGCTCAGCGATCTTCACTTCGGTCTGGGCGCGTAGCAGTTGCTGTTCTGCGATCTGTTTCTGTTCAATGGCAGCGCGATATTCCTCGGCGATCTGCAGGCCTGTGAGGTCGAGACCGCGCACTTCCACGTAATCAAATTTGTCGAGCTCTTCGGCGACCGTGCGCTCCACCAGGGCGGAGATGTCGTTCCATTCGGTGGCAATGGTGACGAGCTCGTATTGGGAGAAGACCGATTTCAGGGCTTTCAGCAATGACGGCTGAATGATGCGGGGGTAGATCTCGCGATCGTTGCCGGCGATCGTTCTGTAGATCCGTCCGGCTTCGTTGGGGCGAACGGCATATTTCACGGTTGCGGTGGCTTCGATCACCTGGAGGTCTTTGGTGAGGGTGGCAAATTCCTCCGGTTTGACCTGGGTGCGCACATCAAAGGGATACACCGATTGAATGAACGGCACCTTGAGATTGAGGCCCGGGAGTCTCGATCCTCCGCTCACCTTGCCCAAGGTGGTGACCACGGCAACCTTGCCGGCCGGAACGATGAACAGAGCCTGCCCCAACAACAGCAGCGCGCTGAGAACGACGGCAACCACCACGGCGAGGCTATTGGCGGGATCGTTGATCCGTCGTGGGGTTTGCATGATGGGTCGAGATCCTGACTCGATGATGTCGGGTTTGCTCGTAGGCCGTTGGCTTAATGCCCGGTTCTCCGCCAAACCGACATCATCAGGACCCGAAGGATGCCTAGTTCAACCAAAGCGATTTAAAGGCTTTTGGGTATGAATCGCGCATGCTCATCGAGGTCTCGCGGATGAAGGTGATGCACGCCTTGGATCCGTCGAATACTTTCGCTTTGATCATCATCTGCATGGCTTGCTGAAGCGTTTTTCCTTGTCCCAGGCTGGTGTCGATAATTTTCACCGCTTCGGCCGGTTCACAAGGACCCAGCTCAAGAGCGCCTGCTGAAGACGGGAGCACGCTCAGAGCAATCGCGAGCAGCAGCAATCCGTTCAGGGCACGCATCTGGTCGAGATCTTGTGTTGCTGCACAGAGCCTATGGCGTGGATCTCAGTCTTGCCTGAAAAAGTTGTTGGTTGGATTTCACTGGCCTGGGTCATCAGACCTGAAGCAGTTTCTCCAGTTCACTGAGATGAGTCAGATCCGTGAACAAAGTTGTGCAGATGTGGCTTGCCTCTTCTGCATGGACATGCTCCTTGGCCATGTGAGCTCTGCAGACAGAGCTGACTTGTCATGGAAAAAGGCATAAAAAAACCTCCGTTAAACGGAGGAATAAGCCAAGTAATCCCCATCACCCGGCTTTTCAATAAGTGTAGTGCTTCTCGTCAAGTTTGTGCAGCTGATCCACCAGATGTGGTGGATTGAATTTCACAAAATACCGTTTGGCGGCAGCTTATCCACAGGAAGGTGGAAAACTTTGGCAGCCTGTGTTGTCGCCATTTCTTCAAAAGGCCTGCAATCACTGGTTCGTTCGGGTAGGCTGTGGATATCCCCATCACCCGGCCGCCCATATGAGGCGGCTTTTTTGTGCCTGGGCTGCCAGTGTGGTCCCGTATTCCACAAGCCCTATGACGGTGAACCGGGAGCAGGCCAGGGATGCGCTGGCGACACTTCTCGAGGTTTTCGCGGGGCCGAACTACTCGGGCGCATTGCGTGATGGTGATCTCACCACCCGCCTTGAGCGATGCACGGGCTGGGTGAAGGCTGAAGCCTCTGAGGCGGCATCTCTGATCGAATCATGCGTCCCCCATGGCAAGCCGATGCTTGCTCAGGCTCAGCAACGCCTGGCTGTTCTGGAATCGTTGAAGACGTTGCAGGCGGTTGCCGTCAGCCATTTCGGCCCCCTCGACGATCCCAGCTGAGGCGCGTCAGTCGCGACGCAGCCACGGCGAAGCATTGCTGAACCAGTCGCCGAGATCATCTTCTGGATGTTCAGGGTCGTCTGGATGACGTCGCCCCAGGTCGAGATCGGCCATCAAGCCGTCGAGGCCTTGTTGTGTGCCTTCCCGTTGAAAACGTTGCGCTCTGCTCACCCACGTGCTCACGCTGCGATCGCGTTCGGCAAATTTTTGAAGGTAGACGCGTTCCTGGAGTGACACGAACTCACCCTGCGCCAGGCGGCTGCAAATGTTTTGCAGTTTCAAGCGTGTCGATGTGGTCAGCATGATCGGTTCACCTTTGTCAGGTGATAGGGAGTTCCGACCTGGCCGTCAGTGGCCCAAGGCACCATTTGTTGCACGGGTGCATGGGCTGGTTTTCATATCCTGACGGGATGACTCATGAGGAAACCCAGAGCCTGACGCCGATTGCATCGGACTCGCCTTGGCTGGAGCGCTGTGGCACCTTGTTGCGTCCGCAGAGTGATCCTGCCTTGTTCGGTTCAGCGGACGCAGATCTGTATTTCGCTGCAGACGGTCAACCGCGCTTTTACGTGATGCGGATTCGCCGACGGCCTCCTGTGCTCAAGTCGATGACGCGGCACCATCGCGTGAGTCAGTGTCTGGGGTCTGCCGATGCCCAGCCCTGGTGGCTGGCCATGGCCCCTTCCACGGATTCCGGTTGTCCGCCCCCCGCTTCCTCGATCGCTCTGATCAAGTTTCAGGCCGGAGAAGCCTTCAAGCTGCATCCGGGAACGTGGCATGCAGGCCCTTTTGTTCAGGAGCAATCAGCGCTCTTTTTCAACCTTGAATTGAGAACGACCAACGAAGACGACCACAATTCGCTCGCATTGGCGCAGCTTTTGCGGTTGAACTTGATTTAATTGCCTCTGGCTGTAACGGGATGAACAGCGCAACTCAGCTTGGGTGCCCTATATTTATTGTGTAGCAACTGCTACAAACGTTCACTTCGCTACATAGCGAAGCGCAGTTCGACTCAGGGCATGGAACGGGGCCTGAGCTTTCTACGAGGAACACCATGAATGCTCTTCAGCTTCTGAAGGAGCGTGAGCTGCGCGTGCAGCTCCGCAACAGCTCCAAAAAGGCCCTGGCTCGCGGATCTGAATCCGGCGACTACACCTCTGCACATCTCTCTCCCGTCAAGCTGGCGAAAGAGAAGGTTGCTCCAACTCAGTTGAAATACCGAGGAGTGACCTACGAGGCCATGCGTGCCAATTGGCTCTGATCCCTGTTTCATTCAAGGGATGAAGCCCCACTTCGGTGGGGCTTTTTGTTTGGATGGACTTATCGTGCGTGCAAGTCGATAGTGGCCTTTGATGTTGCGACCACCGGGTCAATGTCGTATCTGGATGTAAGGGATCAACTGCCATCGATCGACCCAGAAAATCTTTCGCCGCAGGACGTTCTGACCATTCTCCTGCATCTGTTCCAGCAGCAGCCCGGATTCGTTGACCGTGGCCATGAGGTCAACAATAAAGAGACAGCTTGGGTGAATGGCTTTCTCTTTCGTCTTCAAAATGACGCCTCAGCTGAGCGTCTTTCCATTGAGGAAGTTGGTTCCAGTGTTGACAAAATCTCGGCTTTGCGCTGATTACAACAGCTGATCAAGCGATCCCAACGAGTTTCTGTTGATCCTGCACAGAACGTGCGTGCTCCTCGAGCCTTTGTTCAGTTCGAGTCAGGCGCATGTTTGCTGTTCAAGAGCTAACAGTTGATGGTTGGTCCAATCGTGCCGAACACGCTTCCAAAGACAATGCCTTCTGGCATGCCCGTGCCCGTAGTGATGCTGATGGGCACACGTATCGCCTGATCAGCGAGGAAAAGCACGTTGTCTGCCTGCTCACCAGTCGTGGTTCTGAGTGCTGGGACCTCGACTGATCTGCTGCTCTGCTCCCCCTGTTCAGGCATGATCGGTGAATGACCGACGACACGCAGCAAACCCATCCGCTTTACGCCATTGATCGCGACCAGATCGATGCTGTGTTGGGTTATGAAGGCGAACCAGGCCCGCAGCAGTTGACAACGATTGCGGCGTTATTTTCGCGATATGCGGATTTTCCTGGCGCTGAAGATATTCGTGATGATCTGCAGAAATGTCTCACGCTATGGGGACTTTCGCGCGATGAGTTGAATCTTAAGACGCGTGAAATCTGGGAGAGTGGCTGGCGGCCTGGGCAGGATCCTGTGGCTGAAGGTGTTGGTTCTGGGGCCGATGTGGAGGATGCAGACGCTTGATGCTTACCGGAATGGCTCTTCCCTTAACTATTTAAACGTGAGTCCCAGATGAGATCGGGTGGCTCCTGTTTCATGGGCGATCAGCCAAAGAGGAAGGCCGCCCTTCCCGGTGGAAAGACGGCCTAACTCGCTCGTTTGTGCATCGTTCAACCCATCACTTCAGCTAGGGAAAGAAAGGGTCGAAGCGTCTGGCTCGAGGCGCCCTGGGGCCATGGGCTCGAGGTGTTGGGTCGTTTTCTCCGAGGGCACCTGAAACGGTGCAAGTGGAGCGTCGATTGGCGTGGCGGACCATTGCGTGCCCACCAAAGGACCAACCCAGGTCATTGTTGAGACTGTTGGAGCAGGGGCCAGAAAGTCAGTCTGCTTCTTCGGTCTGCTGGGGTGGAGTGTCGTCCGTCATGGGCTCCTCCGATCTCGATGCCCATAGTTTTGTGCCTTCCGGGCACAAAGTCATCAGCATTAAGGCGCATTGCCTTGAGGGCCTGAACGATCGATTGTTGGGATGGCGTGCCTTTCAGTTGGTTTCAAGCCTCGGGCTGGTTGTCGACGCCCCTTGATGCCCGCTCTTCCGCTGTGAGGTATTCCTCGATGAGGGGGGAGTGTTCACCCCGCTGAACGGCAGCGATCTCCCGTTCAATGTTCTGAATGAACAGCTCGTTCCCGTTCCGCTTGGCCACCGCAAGCACACGTTCGAGGCGCTCGAGTTCCGCCTGCTGCTCGTTATTCATGCCATGGAACGTCAGTGATTCCCCACGCTGGCAGTGTTGGATCAAGAACGCCGAACAAGCTGGCCTGACGTGTTGCTGAGCTCGATTGGTTGTGCTCTGAGGCTGAGGTCAAAACCCGCTTATGCAGCCTCTGATTCCTCCTCCTCATACAAAGCCTTGAGCTGATCGAGCTCAACCATCAGATATTGGATTTCAAGCCAGTCCGTCGAGAGGTCAATGGCGGTTTCCAGGCGGTCAATCTGACGCTTGAGAAGCTCCGGCATTCCGCCATCTGGCTGCATGGCTCCCATCTAACCGCGCATAACGCTGGATGCAAGACGATTGCTGACGACGATTGAGGGAAGGGCTTGCAGCGATCTATCCCGCCGTGTTTGCCCTCACAGACAAGCTGTTTGGCCTGTGGGAATGTTCGTTGGCTTTAACACCTTCCATGACCTTTTTGATGCACTGGTCGTTCAAGACCGGCTACCACGAAATTGCTGCTAAGAAGTTCCTGGCAACGGGTGCGCCTTTCCCCGAGTGCAAGTCCTGGAAGCGTTGGCACGCACCGGGCTCCGTTGAGGGCTGGATTCTCGTGGAGGCAGACAACGCCGATGCCTGTTACGAGCATGCCGCTGAGTGGGCCGAGTGCCTCGACTGGGAGGTCACCCCGGTGCTGTCAGATGAGCAAGCTGGCCCCCTGATTGCCAAGGCCTACAGCTGATCGTCTGATGGGAGCGATGCCCCTCAACACTCCGGGGGGGCATAACCGGTTTGAACCATTCCGAGACGTATTCGTTGGAGTGGCTTCGTCGTACACGCCCCCATTGGGGACCCCGACCGGCCTGACCATCTCCCATTCCGGGAGATGGTTTAGCCCCCGCAAGGCCAGTCCAGGAATGAGTTTCTCGGAACACTTGTTCCGACATGTGCTCCAAGATGTACTCCGAACCCCAAAAAGGGTGCGTCACTCGATCGTCAACACACAGCAGCATCTCGAAGCAGTTCGAGCAACTCAAGTGCTAGTTGATGGCATCAACCCAGTAAAAACTGGGTTGATCCAACTCGCCTGACTATCGAAGCTCCCTGACCATGCCCTCTAAGAAGAGATTCCAGAAGGATTCAGAAGCGGAACACTTCGGAGCTGCCGGTGATTTCGGTGTCGGCACCCGTGTTGATGCCATTGAGGTAGGCATCAAAGTTTGTGGTGCCGTCGGGAGCAAAATTTTCGCACAGCCCAATGGGGTTATCTCACGAAATCTGCATAGGAATCATCGGCTTGGACGAGCGGAGCAGAGAGATACTGCAAAAAATTTGGGAAGGGCGGGTATGAATGCAGGCTATTATCTCTTCAAGTCAAACCGATCAATCACATAGAATGGAACATGCAAACAGACAAAAAATCCACCTATCAAGCGAAACGTACTTCACCAACTCACATGGGAAGTATTTTTATGTATACGAGAAAGGACGCGATACTGTTTGCGATTGGATCATCAACAATAAATGCATTTACGAAGATCATTTGCTAATGATGATTTCCCCAATTCTAAGGGAATGCTCATACATGGTTGACATAGGATGCCACGTAGGGACATATACTTACGCAAAGATGCTTACAGGCAACTACGGCAATACGCTGAGCATTGATGCAAGCAAAGAGAACATAGAAGTTGCCAGAATGAATATTTCTAATCACAAGAATTTTAATTCAATTCATGGGTTTTTGGTTGAAAAAAATGCTGGAGACGCTCACACACTTATATCCAAAGAATACAGAGGTGATCACGATAAGCTCCGCGATTGCATTACAACCAATCCCGAAAATACATTCAAGATCCCCAACGTAAAAACAAGCTCTATTTATGACTGGATCGAGGAAGAGAAACAAAACATAGAGCCAGAAACCAAGCCAGGATTTATCAAAATGGATATTGATGGTTCTGAAAAAACTACAGCCGCTGAACTATGCGCCCTATTAATTCAGGCAAGAGCGCCTTTCATAATGCAAATCGAGACCTGCAATCCTGTAATCATTGAAGAACTATCTAGTCTAGGCATGCAGATCCTTGCCTTGCTGCCAGGAGACAATTTTCTCGTTTGCTGCCCAAAAACTCTATCGCAAAGGCAATCTCTTTTCTGCCTGCATCAAACCTTTGGACTGATTACAAGCCATCTCAACAAGAAGGCAAATGACGATGCCTGGCTCAGGCGAACCGCAACCCAGCGGAATGACAAACCAATTAAGATATCGACGCCGTATGGCGAACACAATTGCGAATCAAGCATTGTCAAAGGTCATTGGATTAAAGATTTGTCGAAATACGATATTCCAATGTTTTGCTACGGATGATTTGAGCTTTTACGCTTCAATTCAAGATGTATGTGCAAATTTCTCGATATGCGGAACTTCTTCAATTAATAGGAACTTGGTTAGCCATGCCCAAAAGAGTATCTGATAAGTCTTCGCGATCGCGCCAAGTAGCTCTTGGCGCCTGCCAGTGTTGCGCTCGATCAGCGTAAGCGCCTTCGATTTCCATTTCTGTGATGTGAGTTGTACCCAGTGCCGGTCATGTGATCGAGCTGGCGAATGCAGGCCACCATCGTAGACCTCACGGCCAGGAACGAGCTGATCAACTTCAAGGTCACCAAGACCTCAACGATCCTTCCTGACCCCAAAGGGCTCTCCAAGCTCCTAATCGGATCAACTCTTTAATGACTCACTTAGTCTGCAGATGAGGAATGATGTCGTCCCAGTAGCTCCACACGTGGTTATTCATTACTGCGATCAAACCATCGCCTCTTGCTGTTTTTGAGTGTAAACTGACCTTTCGCCAAATCTTATGGCTCGCTTGAGTAAATACTTGTAATCACCTTTGATGTCATAAATAGATGTGAATCTCGGCAGATCTAGCTTTTTTGTACATTGGTCTGGATCCCCGTCGTAATCCAAGTAATTGCTAAATCCTCTTCTGTTAAACCAGCAGTAGTATGATCCACTCCAGCATGAATTTGATCTAACAAGCTGCTCTTCTCCAAGGTCAATATGCCAATAGCAGACTCCATCCTTAAGCATATTTGGATTGACTCTGAATATATTTATTCCATTGACCAGGCATCCAGCAGCTATAAGCTTCCCGTTTATATAAAAATAGTGACCTTCGGATACGTAAAGGGTTTTGGCTGGGATATTATCTTCTAGTGAACTTCGAAGAAAAGCAATTGGAGAATTTCGTCTATTTGATTTTAATTGCCTTTGACTGAAATGCTTTCTTCCTATCCAAAGAATTTCTCTAATCCCTGAATGCGTTATAACCTTGTCTCCTTGCCTAAGATTCTGAACTAATTGCTCGGCACCATTTGCAAGAAGAATGCAAGAACCGGAAGCAAAGCAGGGCGCTCCTGATGATTGATTCGTCGCATTATTTGTCGTATTGATTGAGAAAGTCACTGAGTTGTTGCTATCGCTGCCATCGGCATTTTTGTTGCCAAAGGAATTCGAAAAGACACCTGTGGCAACAGAAATCACACCATCGGTGGTGCTGTTGTCGGTTGGGGTAAAAGTGGCGGTGTAAGAGCTGGAGGAAATGGCGTTCCAGTTGGAGAGGGCGCCACCAGAGACAGAAACATCAGATTCGATGAAATCAGTAGAAGAACCAGAAAGGGTGAAGGTGAGTGTTGATGTATCGCCAGCGCTTAAGGAGTCGTCGACATCATCATCGGTGATGGAGATGGTGGGTCGACCGAGATAAAGCAGCCGATTGGCCGAGCCCGTGCCTGCATCCGTAATGACATCGGTGGTTGCATGAGAAATCAGGGCATTGGAAACCTGAGCTGGTGTGGAGCCAGGATTGTTGGATAAATACAAAGCGGCTGCGCCAGCAACGTGCGCCGCTGCTTGGGAGGTGCCGTTGAGTGTGTTGTATTGATTGTCGCCGTTAAACCAGGCGCTTAGCGCTCCTTGACCTGGGGCAAAGATGTCAATGTCTGAGCCATAGTTTGAAAAACTAGAACGGCTATCTGATTCATTGGTGGATCCAACTGCGATAGCAGATGGTGCTAGTGCGGCTAAGGAATTCGCAGTGTCTTGATTATCATTACCAGCCGCTAGTACGACAGTGATTCCTGCCGATGTCAGTGAAGTGACGGCATCAGCAACGCTTTTGGAAGGCGAAGCACTCTTGGATGCCAGGAGCACCACAGCATCTCCGCTGCTGTGGTTGGTGCGAACCCAGTTCAAGCCATCGATGACATCGGAGGTAAAGCCAGATCCGTAGCAATTAAGAACACGTACAGCAGAGATATTGGCTAAAGGTGCAACACCACTTGTTCCGGCTGCAATTCCCGCGATGTGGGTTCCATGTCCATCACAATCATTTGGATTGCTGTCATCATCGACAAAGTCGTAGCCTGCAACGACGCGGCCGGCAAACTCTTGGTGGGTTGTTCGAATACCACTATCGACGACATAAATGGTTACGCCGGCACCCCCACCATCGTGGCTAAGTGCGCTGTTGTCGAGTGGAAGGGTTCTTTGATCCAGGCGATCTAAATTCCAAACCGGTCCTACGGGGAGGGAATTGCGCGCTGCTGGAGTCGGCGTTGGGGTTGGAGTTGGGGCCGGACTCGGACTTCCGGAGTCAGCAACGGAGTAACTCCAGACCCCTGTTGAACCTCCGGTTTTTCCTGAGAGAAGTTCACTAGCTGAAGGATCGCCATTCTGATCAGGAATACGAACAGTATTGTTACTATCTAAAGGGTCAGAAAAACCGACTTCAAACACACTATTTGTTGTTGATCCGGCATTAGTAAGATCGACATAGCGGAACTCAACGGTTGCACCATCTGATTCTTCAATGATGAGCGCCTGAAATTCTTGGCGAGCAGAATTGTTGCCATATTCGGCGACGCCTACCCACTCGGCCCAGAACACATTTTTTGTTGAACCATCGGAGATGGTGCCGGTACCAAACTCGACGGTGCCATTAGCCGCTGGATTAAGATCCGTATATAGCGGCAGGATGTAGGGTCTGCTAGCTGTTCGTAGATCGAAGTTTATATGTTCTGTAAAATCTCCCTTGCCATCATCAAGAACCATACCTCCATTGGTATTGACATAGATATTTGTGTATTGTGTTCCGAACCAATCGAGTGTAAAACCAAGACTCAGACTCGCCGACGATCCATCATCAGTTGAGCTTAAGTTATAGGTTCTGGGGTAATTAATCGTCCTGAATGTTGCTGATTGCTTTTGGAATATATGGTTATCTTCAATATAGTTAACCTTGGAGGATAGAATGAGTTTCTTGATTGCTGAATTCGTTAAATATGCCGTAAATCCATTAACAATGCCGCGTAATTTATTGTGTAAAATTCCACCTAAATTATTGACCTCTGAGATGATTGAATCAATGCTTTCTTCATCGTTGACAACAACAATGACGCCGCGGACTATTTCGGAACCTTTATGAATCTGTGCCCTCTCGCTGGCATTCGGGTTGTTGACAAGAAAGTCTGCCACGGTAAGAGGAGGAAAAGAGGCTTGCCTGCAGGAGCTCTTCCTATTGATTGGTTGTCAAGTCAATTTAGGAGTCATCATGATGTGTTTCAACCGTTAATCCGCGAAGATCGTTAATTGCGGATAAATTGCTTAAGGTGTGTGTTTTGAGGCAGGTTATAACTATGTCTGTAAATGGCTTGCTTATTTCTCTTATAAGCCTGATGCATTTAACTAGAGGTTATCTACATGTTGCTCATTTTAAAAATGACAACTTGTACCCTTCTTTTGTGATGAGTTAGAGGACCAGCGCGCCTTAACTAATTGGAGTTTGTATTGGAACCATTAGTGGTTTTATGATCCGTCGACGTTACGGCTACGCAGTACTCCAAAGAACCAAGACTGCTGGGGCAGTGGAAGTCTCATCTTTTCAGAGTGTTTCTGGGCTTGCAGCAGCACGAGTAGTTCTGATTCTTGATGTTGAAGAGCGAATGAAAACCTTTCCGAGATCTTATTTTTCTCTCGCTCAACGTTTATATCCGTGTGTCTGATTATTCACTTATGTGGTCTAAATACTCCTGTAGTGCCTCTGTCACCCGTTCCATAACGTCTTTCCAATTTCCCTCCTGTTTCTGCCGGAATAGGCGCATTGTGGGATACCAAAAGGAGGTATTGCCTTCTAATCCCCAGCGCCATTCGGGGACTTTTTTTAGTAGCAGCCATGTTGTTTTCCCCATTCCGCCTGCGAGATGGGCCAATGAAGTATCGTTTGTAATAATCAGATCACAGTTTGCAATGTGTGCTGCTGTCTCCAGGAAATCAAAGGTTTTGGAGATCTGATCTTGACAGTTAACAAAGTGCTCTCTGAAGCTGCAGAATTCGAGCTGCTCACTCCCAGATCCCTTTTGCAGCGAGGGAAGTCTGGAATTTGTTTTGTTGGCGATCGGAGCGAAAGTCTCGAGTGGTAAAGAGCGTCCTCTTGAAGTGTATGTTTCATGTGAGGGTTCTCCCTGCCAATGGATGCCGATGATGGGTTTCCTTTCAACAGCAAGAATGTTGGACCACTTCTTTTGGAGATCTGATTTTGCTTTAATGTAGGGTCCAGTAGTCACTGGGTTGTCAGGTTTAATCCCTAGAAGCCGGAGAACTGATGGGAGGGCTATCCAATAGCCCCCAGAAACTTGATTTGCCTGTTCCGGTGTCAGTGGTGAGGAATGAATGCTCGATTCTCGTATCAGACTGTGCAGTTCTGATTGAGCACAAAGTGAAACTTTTGCTCCTCTATTTCTCAATATCTTGATGTAGCGCATGAAATGAAGTGTGTCTCCGAGGCCGCCTTCGCTGATTACTACTAATTGGATATCATTTGGAATTATCTTTTGCTTCCATTGCTGGCATTTTGGTCTTGCGTGGAGACATCTTGCATCTGATTTGCATTGCAACCTGTATTCATATCTTTCGAGTCCTGCATCGTAGTTGCCTAAAAGAAGTTCTACCATTGAGAGGTTCTTATGGACATCTGGGGATTCGGGGTTCAGCTGTATAACGGTCTTGTAGGAATTAATCGCCTTTTCTAGCTCACCGTGATCCTGGAGAGCGCAACCCAAATTATAATGTGCATCTGCGTTCTTGTGATCAATTTTGAGAGCAGTATTGTAGGATTTGATTGCTGCTTCTTTATCTCCTTGACTATGAAGGAGATAGCCAAGATTTTGATGAGCACTTGCGTTATGCCGGTTGAGTTTAAGTGCATTTTTGAAGCTCGTTATTGCTTTCTCTAGATCACCCAGCTGTTGGTACGTATTGCCAAGATTGTTGTAAGCCTCTGCAAAATTTGGCTTGAGCCTTATAGCGTTGTTGTATGAGTTAATTGCTTCTTTTAGGTTGCCTTGAGCATGTAGTGTGCAGCCAAGATTATAGTGGGCATCTGGAAAGTTTGGCCTGAGTTTAAGTGCATCTTGGTATGATGTTGTTGCTTCTCTAAGTTTGCCCTGCTGATGCAGAGCAAGGCCAATGTTGTAGTGAGCTTCTGGATAGCTTGGCTCAAGAAGCAGGGCCTTCTTGAGAAGTCTTACGAGTTCTGTGTATCTTCCTTCCATTAAGCAGATTGCTGCCAGGTTTCCATAGACGATGTGATTGTTTGTGCCATTGGCAATCATATCTTTGTAAATCTCTTCTGCTTCTTGATATTTCTTTTGAACGATTAGAGTCGCGGCCTGTTGCTCTTTAGTAATGTGATCTGGATGGCAATTCACACTCTGTTGATTGCTGCTTGAGAGCTTGATGTTGCTCTGCTTGGGCTTATCCACTTTTAGGTTAAATTAAATCATTTTGACATATTTAATCCTTCCGGTCATCCCAATTGGTGTTTATCGATACAACGCGCCTTCAGGTGGCCCGTACGGCTGGAACCAACAAGTACCTTTAAGTCATCTTACGGCTAAATCTACTGCTCTTGAAAGAGTCAATCCAAAAATATCAAGCACCACAAATCCGTTTAGAAGTCGTACCATTTTTGCAATAGAAGTTTTACATGAATCCTGAGAGTAGTCAAAGCAAACCTCTGCGGCGAAGAAAAAATATTCAAGAGCCCCTGGCCCGTCGGTTACTGCAATTGCAGGCGACAAATTTTTACTAGATCGTCCATGGTTTATTCTCCAATACCACCACGAAAAGCAAATCAAGATTATTGGAATGAAGAGCAAAAGCTCAATAATTAAAAGAACGGGGCTTTTGATAGGAGCAATTAGAAGTAGATTAATAATAACAAGTTCAACGATCCAGCAGGAGGTAAGAAAAATTGCAAGCATATCAATCAATCTTCGTGATTTATTCCCCAACAATCTTAGGGCAATCAAGATAAATGTATACACAAAAAATGCAGCCCCTATTGGCTGCATATGATTTGTGAGTGCATCTAGAAATGAATGAGATATTTCAAGAAAATTTCTAATTGCGCCTTCTTCGACTGCTTCCAGGTCTAAATTTCTGTCAAATTGCTCGGTAAAAATAAAAGTAACAAGCAACACATAAATTTCTCCAGGACTTTTTACCCGATCAATTAATGACATTGTTTCGCCAACTAGTTTTGAACATATAAACAAAAATGCTCGGGGTGTCCAGGCTTCTGGCCAGTACGCACCACAGGCAGGGCGTTGTCATGGTTTGGCGCGCCAATAACTCACTTTCAGGCTTTGGTGTGCCGTGGCGCTCACTCCCTGCCAAGGATGAGCCCAATTTAGGTGACCCACTGCCATTCAGGCAGTCGTGCAAACAACCCAAACACCTTTCAGAGACTGACGTTGATATGGCCTTGAGGGGTTGGTGTGGCCCAATCCGTGGCCCAGAGCGGAGTTGGCCATGATCGACCCCACCGTTTTGAAATGGCTTGAGCCCACCAGTCGCCAGCATTGCCTCTTACCCGTTGGTTGGGGTCAATCAAGGAAGGCTCCGATGCTTTCAGGGTGGACGACTCACCCTGGATTCAGCGTCTCAGAGGTTTCCAGCCACCTCGGGGTGGTTGCTTGCGGTGTCCGCTGCGATCAGCTGTGGTGCGTCGACTTTGACGGCGCATCAGCAATCGAGCGTTCTCGGCAGTTGGGCCTCCACCCAGAAGGCGTTTCAACCTGGCGCGTGCAGCGAGATACAGATCTCTCACGGTTCAAGCTGCTTTTCGCTCCTAGCCCGGCGCAGGTTGACCAGGCGATTGATCAAGGGCTGACCGCCGGACATTTCCATTTCAACGAGAGCACCGGAGCGGGCGAGCAGCTCGAGCAGTTTTTCTCTCCTGGACGGCAGGTGATCGTGCTGGGAAAACACTGGTCGTCAGGCGGCCACTACTACTGGCCTGATAGCAGCGGCCCTGAGGCGTTGTCAGTTCCACCCAATTTCTGGTGGGACACCGTTCTTCAGCTGGCCATCGACAACCACCAAACGTCAGTTCCAAAGCACCGCACCGTGAGCACCGGGCGCAGTGATTGGCATCGGCTAGACGATTGCCCGGTATGCCATCGCAATTCGAATGTCATCTGCGCGCTGCACCGCGACGGCAGAACTTTGCGCTGCTTTCACGGCCAAACATTCGCGCCGCCGCTGGAACTGAAAAAGGGTCAGCTCGCCCCCGGCACCCAGTGGGCTTTTTCAAAAACTCAGCAGGTGCATTTCGGGACCTTCTCGGTCTTCGCCCTGCACCAACCCAACAACCATCAACGACTCCGGGAGTGGCTGCGGAATGGCTGAACAGATCGTCAAAGTCAGCCTGCTGCCTGAAGGCTGGAACACCTTTATCGACAGGGATGGCAAGGAACAGCGCATCAGGCTGGCGCTCGAGGTTGGGGACCTTTCGGTCTTGCTGAAGAAAGCCCTCAAAAAGCGATGGCGCTTCAACCTGCTCACCAAAAAGATCGAGCTGGATGGTGTCGCCGTTCCGGTTGCCGAGATCGACCAGTTGTATGTCGCGCTCTCGGAGCGTGGATACAAGATCGATCAGAGCAAGGCCAAGGACGCTGCCAAAACAGGGGCCATGGCCAACGCGTTCCATCCGGTCACGGATTATCTGAACAAGGTGGCGAGCAATCGCGGCATCGCAGCCGTCGACCTCAACAGCGTGGCCAGCACCTACTGGAACACCACCGACCCGCTGTGCGACGCGATGGTGAAAGCCACGCTGATCGGCGCTGTCCGCTGCATCTTTGAACCGGGCTGCTCACGCCGCAACGTCCTGGTTTTCCAAGGCGGGCAGGACATTGGGAAGAGCCAGGGAATCATCGTTCTCGCCAGCCCTGCGTGGCACTCCGACACCCATCAGGAGAACCACAAGGACTTCCTGATGGCGATCCACGGTTGCTGGATTTTTGAACTCGCTGAACTCGACAGCATCGTTTCCAAGAAGCAGGCCGGAACGCTCAAGAACGACATCTCCTCCCCGAAGGACTACATCCGCGTTCCGTACGGCAGCTCCCATGACTAGTTCCCCAGACAGAGCGTCTTCATGGGCACAAGCAACCGCACTGATTTCCTGCGCGACGAAACGGGCTCATCTCGGTTCTGGGTGGTCCAGCTTCCGCACGATGCGGACGCTGGGTTCGTCATTGATCTGAAAAGGCTCCTGAAGGACCGAGACGCAATTTGGAAGGCCGCCGTTGAGGCGTACCGGCGAGGCGAATCGGACAGGCTGACCTTCGAGGAGCAGGCCGAATCCAACCGGCGCAATCTCAACTTCGAGGTGGATCACCCCTGGGAGGACACCATTGCCGAATGGTTGGAAAAAGCTCCCGACCCTTGGGAGCGCCCAGACCCTTTCACCAGCGAGGAGTGCTTCTACCTCTCTGGCTGCGCTGGCAATCCGATCGAATGGCGACACAGTCGTGCCGACGACTTCTTCAAGCCGTTGGATCAAAAAGTCGCTGTCGAGGTGGGCAAGATCCTGCGCCGCTTGGGGTACGAGAAGGACAAACACCAGAGCCAAGGCCCAAGCGGGAAGAAACGGCGGTGGCGACCCTCAGGTGCCTAACGTCGGCGGACCACACCTGAGGCGGGCCAAACCCCAGCAAGCGACAGCGATGCGGGCGAAGCGTCTCAGGTCTCAACTCCTTTTCATCAAAAAGATCTCAACCAAGGGGAGCCCGTGGCTGCCGCCGCAACTGTTGGGAAAACACCTGAGAGATCTGAGAGGCGCCGCCACCGCATCCCGCAGCTCGAGTTCCCCGATGCGCCGTTTTTCGGCCGACCGTCTCCCAATACAGGAGATGGTTTCGCCCCCACAAAGTCAGATCGCCAAAGAATTTCGCGGAGCAGCTAATCAGGCACATGCTCCAACCTGCACTCCAAACCCCCGAGACAGTGGCTGGCGCAGGCTGTGAACTGACCTGACTTCGTGTTCGCTCGGGAGGCTCCCAAGAGCTGTCAAAACCGCATAAGGCTCAGAGGTAAAGCTTGTGGAGCTGGTTGATTCATTTGGCACAACAGAAGCAGAAGAGGACCTCTAGGGTTGTTAAGCTTCTTAACAATGCTATGGACAGCAAGTTCGGCTTCTCGTCTTTCGCTGAAACCTGGAATGGCCGCCTGGCAATGATGGGGTTCATCATTGGCCTTGGCACTGAGCTACTCACCGGTCAAGGGATCCTTTCTCAGATCGGGATGGGGTGATGCCCAAAGAGGAAATTGATGTTTGGGTACCCGAGACACGTCTTGGGTACCTCAAGCTCTTTTACTTCGGGATGCTTGTGGCAGCTATTTGCGTCGGTGGGAACACAGCACTTGGCTCCCTTTGGCCAACCATGGCTGTTGGACAATGATCCGAGAGCTGACACATGCTTTCTGTTGGAGGTATCGACTAGTCCTCAAAAGACATCACAACAATGCCGCTGCTCATTTGAAACAGCTCTTGGCAACATCTAAAGCACGAACATCCGACCTACATTTCATACTTTGTTCGGAAGTTTCAGTCGCATGGGCCTTCCATCCAATGGTTTCTCCAATAACCATTGGGCGCTGAGTGTCAGCGTTACTATCCCGCGCAGACACAGCAAGCAACGGCCTGGCTCCTCTTATGAAGGGGAGGAGTCAGATCAGCGTTTCAGTTGCCACAACATTGCGCCGACTCATTTGGTCGCTGCTGTCGCCTCATTGGAACTGCACTGAACGCCTGGCCTCCGCGATGGTGTCTTGGGAAGTTCAGTCGCATGGGCCTTCCCTCCAATGGTTATGCAATGCCATTGGGCGCTGATCAGAAGCTGGCTCCTTACTTCCTCTGAGGGGTCAGTTCAGCGTTAAAAAGCCTTCAAGACCGCTTATCGCCTGTGTCAACTCCAAAAGAACTTCAACGCGTTGAGCTTCTGAACTACACCAAAGCCAACGGAGACGAGCTGGTTGGGCTCGCCGTAGAACTAGCTGAAGACCCCAGTGGCGGCGTACAGGTAAGGGTTCTTATGGATTCAAATGTCGTTAGCGGGGTAACAGTGGTCCCCCTGCAACAAGGCGGCTGCTGCGACTAATCAGCAGCAATCACAACTAGAGCAACATTTGTCATCACCGGCATGACCATCAGCACATGACTGGGAGCAATAAATTTTTCCTTCTTTCTCGACGGCTTTTTGAGGGGAAACAACGCAGCCGCAGGGCTCACACGCGCATTGCTGATTTGCGATTGGCATGGATTCCTCGATCAACTCCCCTCTTATTAGGTCGAACAAACAATCAGTGCATCCAGTTGAACTTCACCTGACAGGCGGTGGGCAGCGCCTCCAGCCCGTCTTCTGCATCGTCTGCCAAGCCTCAACGGCGTTGTGCCGCAACATTCGTCGCCGAGTTGTCGGCTCTGGTGGGCGGGTCTGCACCTAGCTGTAGGTCCTGATTGCAGCCCCCTCTATCGGCGAGGCTGACTTCTAACAGCCGTTACCGAATCAAAGATGCGGGACCACGGAACCGCGAGAAGAACGATGTTCTTCTCGAGCGATGCGGTATCCGTTTAAACACGTTCTTCGGTATACAAACCTTTGTCTCAAAAGATACAAATTTCTTCAGATTTTTGAAAAGCGCAGAAAGCTACCCCTGACAATCGCTCGTGCCAAGGGTTGCTTTGACTGCCAGCCAACAGGTCGCTCTCCCGTGCTGCCGAGACGGTGATAGGTACGCCATCCGGATACCAAATATGGGGGAAGTTCGGGAGCCTTGCAGCGATTTTTCAATTCCCTCAAAAACCATTGAGCGACGTTCTTTTTGTATTGCCTACTACTGCGAGCGAACACTCGGCACATCACTCCTAGAACGCCTAGATCGCGTTGCCTGGGTTCGACTGATACAGAGGGGAATCACCGAAAGGCAGTGTCGTGCTGAAGATCCTTGTCGGAGTCGGACTGGGGTTCCTGCTCTTCACCAACCCAGAGGCAAGACAGATCACTGCAGACCTACTAAGAGCAACTGCCAGTGCGATTGCTACTGAGCAAGACGACATAACCTTTCAGGACAGGGTGAAGGATGCCGTGGTGGAGAAAGTCATGGAGGAGCAATGAGAGCACTACTCCTCCTGCTGCTCACAACGCAGCCAGTAGCTGCAGTTCCACTTCCATTGGTCTGCGAACTGACCAGTGAAGAGGTCCCTTCAATCAAGGTGCTACTGACTGACAGAACTGCTCTCTCCCTCAAGGGTGAGTTGCTCCAGGGAAGCAGGCCACTGGGAACCTTCCAGACAGGTCAATCCAACGGATACGGGAGTGTCTGGTGGTCCTTCCATGACCAGCACGACAAGAGTGATGGGACTTCAGTGCTCTTCAAGGACGATCAGCACTGGAATCCTCACCGACGTATTCCAAGACCCTCTGAGACAAACAGGGTGTTGTTCGTGGGGTTTGCTTCTGACCTCTGGTATTGGAAGAATCCCGAAGCACCTGGTGTCTTCAGGGGGAACAGAGATTTCCTGAAGGCAGCAGCAGGGTTCTGGTCCATCTCTCCGCAATGCCTCGGTGGACGGATTTTGCGTGGTTGAAACCACTCCCAACCAGTTCGGTATCGCATGGGTACTCAATTCAGAATTTCTTCCGTGAATCTTCGGGAAGCATTGGCACAACAAGGATCTCAGCATCCCTAATTTGCGAAAAATGCACCTCAGACCTCATGTGCCCACCTGACATTTCCTGTCTCAAGTGGGGCGATGACGGCGACCTATCTCCTAACGACACTCTGAACCTGGTGGAGAAATTGACCAGAGCAAAACAAGAGTCCAAAGAGGCAGGCGGAGCAACCCTCAACTCCAGTTCTCTTTCAAAAGAGGTTCCTTCTTAAGGGTCGTAAGTGCTGGACACCTCAAGGACATGGCAAGCGGGCAGTTCCGAATACAAGAACTGAACCCTTTCTTGGAATGGCACCTCCACACGACAGCAGCGACATTGGAAGTCGCTGCGGCAGAAGCAAAGAGGATCGCCAGGATGATCGGCAGGAAAACCAGGGTGCTCAGCGAGAGCGGATCAGTCCTGTTTGAGGTGGATCCAATGGAGATTCGTCGAACGGATTAATCGCCAGCTGCTGCATGGGTAGCACCTGAAGAAGAAGTGCACGCTCTGGGCGCCAACGTGGCAGTAGGGGATGGGCTGGCCTTGATGCTGCCTTTGGTGCCGCCAACGCCAAGCTCACCGCATCGCTGACCAAGCGTCAGCAGCAGGCGCAGCAAAAACAGCAGTGATAACGACTCATTCGGTCGCTGCCATCGCGTCATTTGGAACGTCAGTGCACCTATCTCCGCTGCGATGGTGTCTGCGGAAGTTCTGCCGTTAGGGCTTCCATCCAATGGTTTTTTCGTTTTAACCATTGGTCGCTGTCCAAAAAAGCTGACTCCCTTTCTTTCCGGTCGGGGAGTCAGTTCAGCGTTTTGACTGGCTTCGACGACTCATTTGTCTACCGCCATCGACTCATCTGTGTCGGGCTGAACCCCTGACAGGGGTGATTGTGGTTTCGGAGTCCCCAAGAGCTCCATCCCATGGTTTCTCCAATAACCATTGGGCGCTGAGTGTCAGCGTTGCCATCCCTCGCCGACACAGCAGGCAACGGCCTGGCTCCTCTTATGAAGGGGAGGAGTCAGATCAGTGTTGTATTAACAGTTGCAGGCAACGAGTGCACTACATTCATGAGACTCATTAAGTCGCTGCAAACGCTTCATATTGTCAGCACTTAATCCATAGGCAGAGCAAGAATGACACTGGAGCGTCCACAACCTCCAGCCAATGGTTTAACTACAGCCATTGGGCGCTGAGTTCCGCTGACTTCTCCGCCTATGAGCATCGACGGGGGAGTTAGTTCAGCGTTAATCAACTTCCCAGGAATTTTTATAGGTGTTGGATTCAAAAGCACTTCAACGTCTTGTGATATTGAATTACAAGAATGCCGATAATGAAGAGCTAGTTGGCCTAGCTCTGGAATTAGTAGAGGAATCGAACGGCGGGATTCAAGTAAGAGTACTTAGGGATTCAAATGTAGTTAGCTGTGTATCGGTGGTACCCTTAAAAGAATGCAAAGTGGATGATTTGCAGGGGTGTGACTGCTGCGAATAATTAGCAGCAATTACAACTAGAGCAACATTGCTATTAACCGGCATGACCATCAGCACATGGCTGAGAGCAGTAAATCTTGCCTTCTTTCTCGATGGCTTTTTCCGGATTAACGCTGCAGCCACACGGTTCACATGCGCATGGGTGGTTGGTGGTTTGCATGGCGTTGACAAAGTATTCCCACCTTTATAGATCAAAAATCAATCAACGCATCCCTCAAGCATATTCATAGCATCGTATTTTTTCAATCAAGGAAGAGCCAAAGTATTCAGAAAGTTCATATCTCTACGCTGTCATCACGATGCTCAAAGTCTACCCAATGAATACAATCAACAGGGCAGGTATCAATCGCCTCCTGGATTCGATCTATTGAATCGCCATCTTGTCGTACAGCACGGCAGCGACCTGTTTCTGGGACCATAACAAAAGTATTAGACGCCACATGTGCACAGTAACGACAACCAATGCAATCAGACTCATCAACCCAAACTGCTTTTTCACGCAATGCTCCACCCAAAAATGGCTCTAGCCCAGTGCGTAGACCATTGCAATTAACTGATTTAGTCGAGAAAGCTGATTCAACTGATTTTTCCGAAATGAACATAATTCTGTTTAAATCAATATCACACTCAAATCGTAAACATCTGGCGGAAGACTAAAAGAACCAAGGAAACACTTCCGACGCCTAAAACAAACAAGAAAACAAACCAGAGTTTAAAAAGACGACCCTCAGGCTTTTCATAGATCAGACGGGATACCGTCATTGGCCGACTGATTTTATTGAAGGCATCTACAGAGATCATTAATCCATCACGAATCAGTCGATCACGCCAACTTTCTCCATAGCGAGGAAGTCGCTGATAGATAGGCATCTCTCCTTGAGAGCGTCCTGGCAAAATACGATTTACTTGATCGGGGATTCCATCAATTCCAAATCTCTCAAAATACTCAGGAGATTCCAGGATGCCATCAACAAAAGCTGCAAATCCCTGTTCGGCAATAACAATAGACCAAGATTTCACCTCATCTTGTCCATAAACAGGACGACCAAGGACACGGCCTATGACCTGCTCAACTACTCGATCGTTCCCATTGCATTCGACATAGCCCCTATAAAAACGATCGGAGAGTAGTAGTCCTCTTATAAAATCTCTTACGGTGATGGAACCTGACCTGAGCTGTGATTCTAAAAAACGGTCACGATCACAACTCATTGCATGAAAATATATCTGCCGATAACACCTTTCAATTATTTCTGAAGACAAATCAGGCGCTAGATCTAAACAGGGCTGAAGCGAAGCTGATATTGAGTCAACTCGGGAGTTTTGACTTGATGGCTTGAATGGCAAGCGAGCCCTGGCAAAAAGGGAGGCCAATTAATCTGAGGTGATAATTCATTATTAAAGACATCAAAAAATTACTGGTAAAAACAATGAACACCTCTAACGAAGATAATCGAGACATACAGCGATCACAAAAGGCATATTAAAAAAACCATTTGATACCACATTAGGTAATTTTTAAAAGTTCGATTTAGCAACGCTCCTCAATGATGGGATTGATCATCACGGAAAATGAACCATGGCGTTGAGCGAATTCGAAATTGCGATAGGTGGACTTACCTCAATCCCAGTTGTGGGTGGTCTAATCTTTCTAGGATATAAGTCTTTAGGCGAAGGCTCCTTAGATACAAGCAAACTTAAACCCAAAAAAAAGACAACAGTCACAAAAGAAACACCCGCACCTGACCAGAAAGACCCTGAAGCAAAAAGCCAAAAGATAGAGAAAAATATTAATACGACAAGCACTAACAAAGAAAAAGCTTCTGCGGGAGAACAGCCAAAGCCAGTCAAGGAGAAAGCTTCAATATCTAGCAAAAAGCAGCCTGAAGACAAGTCAAAAGCGATGCCACAAAATCAAACAACTAAGCCAGAAAAGTAGGGGAGCTCAACAAAGCCGAACAGGAAAACATGTAGATGATATGTCTGATCAAGCCAAGTCTTCTCTGCATAATATGAGCAGAAATTTAGGCTACCAGAAAAAGCATTAAAATATACGATCAGCGTGCAAAAAGATAAGCATTTAAGCGGAGTTTTGACGACCAAAGGTGATCGACATTAACCCAGCAAAAGGAGCATTGCAGACATGAATTACTATCAAATTATTTCATAAAAAACCGAAGCCAACGAAGATATGATTTTAAACTAATGGACATTCTCAATGTTCTTGTTGGGGTTAGCGCGATCTTCTGGATTGCCGCTGGAATCAAAACACACAGCGATTGGATTCAATCAATCTTTGTCAATGAGAGCAAAAAAATCCGGCAACAAACAGAAATAATTAGTGAGTTTGGATACGGCGCGCTCAACACACGCAACACACTTGAGGTCAAGAGAGGACTGGTCTTTGCCTATTGGGACAAACCCCTTGGAAAACAAAAAAACGAGGGAACTCCTGAACAAATGCAAAGTCCAATCATTTTTCAGCTGGTATCACTAAACCTGATAACCTGCACATCAATTGCATTATTAATAGTTCTAAGCAGAGGTCTTTTATCGATACTAGGTCTGATTTAATCGCACTTAAACATTAACTTATGTCTTAGAACTAGTAATAGTTTTAACGCTCGATGACTACAAGTCAAAGCGAATAATGATGTCTCACTTTTTCTAGGGCATTAGTGCCAGACATTCCACAACATATCTGGCGTGCATTTGGATGAAGCTATTACCTCATCTGTACTGCACTTAGCTCATGGCTAGTGAGACAATTCTTTTGGAAGTTCTATTACAGCACTTCCATCCAATGGAGTGATGACCATTGGGCGCTGTTCAGGGACTGACTCCTCTTCTAAGCGGGGGAGTCAGTTAAGCGTTACTGGCGCCTGAACATCAAAAAGTGAT
>Ga0189277_10242_pt1 | contig 25779 bp, 20 predicted proteins | sample N26A32minimetaG_FD_130325 | JGI IMG/M metagenome (GOLD analysis project Ga0189277, IMG submission 130325) | Marine microbial communities from the Costa Rica Dome - N26 A3-2 mini metaG | ecosystem: Environmental > Aquatic > Marine > Oceanic > Photic zone | place: Costa Rica: the Eastern Pacific... | reverse complement strand
GGTAGTGGTCCGCCTGCGGGTGAAGAGCACCGCACCGAAGCGGAGTTCATCTGGTCCGCGGCTTCGGATCAGCCGTTCGATACCTGCCATGTGCAGATCGACTGGTGGGACCGCGAGGCGTGGCTGGTGCAGGACCACGCGATGGGGACGGTGCGGGCCTACACCGATGCGCACGGCGAGGTCGTCAAGCAGTACCGCTTTGACTCCTTTGGCAACTACCTGAATCAGGACACCTTCTCGCTGGCCGCCAGCGGCGGGTTGTTCAGCGGGTTTGATCGGCGCCTGGGCAGATTCGTGCAGACATTGGTTCGTATCCATCTTCATTTGCAGAAATAAAATATTGCATCTTGTACAGCTATAGGGTGTGATGACAGTTCGTTGGACTCTCTTGTGCAGGGCATGAGATTTTGAGTACTTTTACTGGACAGCTTGGTGGGTGTGTGCGAGGATATAACTAATGCGTTTTGAGACCATAGCCATATCAAAGCCACTGATTTTGTTCGTTGCGTGGTGCTCTCTGTCGTGTGCGGTGTTCGGGGCACCGGATGAGCCTCAGATTACGCTCACACAGAAACTGACGCTTGCGCGACTTGTCGATATCGCTGCAGCCCAGTACCCGATCGATATCGAGTACGCCCCGAATGATCTAAAGGAATCGGTCACGATTCGGTCTGCGAAGCCTTACACACGGCATGAGCTGTGGATCCTGACCCACCAGATGCTCGAAGCCAATGGGCTGACGAGCGTCGTTGCGCCTGGTGATCGTTCGCTCTACAGGATCGTTAAGATCAAAGAGGCGGCCGCTCATACTGAACCGCGTAAGTCACTCCCCATTCCCGAGCCCGGCTTTGCGGTCCTCAAGTACTCCAGCGAGCATATAGAATCCTCTGAGCTTGTCAATGCACTCGGTGAACTCGAACCGCCGCTAGAGTTACTCCGCGCTGATCCAATCCTTGGTTTCGTAAATGTAGGCGTGCTGACAAGGCGGCACCCAGCGATTCGTGCGCACATGGCGACTCTCGACGAGCTGGCATCGCACACGATGACCGAGTTGGTCGAGCTCCGACACACGAGTGCCCAGACTGCTGTTACGGCCATCAACTCATATGTTGATACGCTTGGTTCACGGCGCCCAAGCGGCACGATCCAGCTCGGCCCGATGGCAGACTCGCTGCATCTGACAACAACTCACGAACAGCGACAGAGGTGGATCGATCTCATCACAATGATCGATACTCCGGGGGTAATCTCGACCCGTCCGTATGTGTTGCCAGATATCTATGATCAGAGCGTTATCGACCTCATTACGCAGCTTGGGAAGGATGCCACTGAGGAGAGCTCTTCAGGGCAGTGGCGTATTGTTCCTAACACGATTACGCACACACTGGTCATCACCGCGAGCGAAAACGAGCACCAACGCATCGCTAATCTCGTCGAGCAGATCAATGCGGTTCCGCCTGGTCAGCGGCGTGTGACGCGTTCATTTGTTGTTCAGAATCGCAACGCGATCGATCTGCGTCAATCGCTTGAGACTCTGCTCGGGATTCGGGCAGGCGCCGATTCAGGGTCTGCAACCGGCGAGGAGCTCGATTCGCGACCAGAGGGATCAGCGGTTCGTCAGCGAGATAATCAACGCGATCTTGTGATGAGCGTGGATCCGGAACTGAACATGATCATCGCGATAGGGCCGCCGAGCTTAGTTGGTCAGTTGGAAGAACTCATCGAGCGAATGGATATTCGTCAGCCACAGGTTCAGATTGAGCTCATGCTCGTGAGTCTGTCTGAGGGCGAGAGCAAAGATCTCGGGGTCGAGCTTCGCGCAGAACTCGGTGACTCGGGCACACTCGTCGGGCTTGGATCTATCTTTGGTCTTTCGTCGATTACCCCCGGGAGCAGTGCCGCAGCGGCAACCGGAACTGGCGGAACAGCTGTCGTGTTGGATCCGGGCGATTACTCTGTGGTAGTCAAAGCGCTTGAGCGTGTGAGTCGCGGGCGTTCGGTTAGTAAGGCGAACGCGCTCGTCAACAACAATGAGTCGGCGTCCGTAAGTAACACGGTTCAGCAACCTTTCTCCACGACAACGCTTGATGACGGCGATTCGATCACAGGCTTCGGTGGATCAGAATCAGCGGGTACACAAATCTCGGTGACGCCGCAGATCGCGGAGGGTGATTTTCTCGTCTTGACCTACGATGTAAGTCTTTCAGCATTTATCGGCGAGGCGACCAGCGAGGGGCTTCCCCCACCGAGTCAGAACACATCTATCTCATCTGTCGCGACTATTCCTGATGGATACGCGATCGTTGTCGGTGGGCTTGAGCTCTTTACCGACTCAGATGCGGACACAAAGACTCCATTCTTGGGAGACATCCCAATCATTAGCAACTTATTCAAATCACAAACCGAGTCACTAAGTACGACAAAGTTTTATCTCTTTATTCGTGCATCGGTACTCCGGAGCCCCTCGTTCGAACGGCTCAAGTACATCAGCGATCGGGCTATTGAAGAATCAGATAGCGAGATTGGCTGGCCGACGGTCAAGCCACTTATCATCCGGTAGTATACTAAAATGGGTGGACAGCCTTCAAGCCAACTGAATATATGGAAAGAGTTTTTAGATCGAATCGATCATGGGTTTGCTCGTGAGCACCTGATTCTTGGTTTAAAGACCGAGGGGTCAACTCGTTTTTTGGTTTCGGAATCAACATCCGAGTCAGTAGTTCATAACACGGGCGTCGCGATGGCGGTTCATCCGCCTACTGAGCTGAGAAACCCAAGTGATTTGGCTCAGATGATCGACGTGGCATACAAGGATCAAATCGCACAGACAACCTTACACGACCCAGCAGATCAAGAGAGTCAAATCCAAACCGAACTCGCGGGCCTTGAATCAGATCTGCTCACGACGACAGGCAAGACGGATACGGCACGATTTCTCGATACGGTTCTTCTGGACGCCATCCTTGCCGGGGCTTCAGATGTTCACATACACCCGCTTGAAACTGAAGCGCTTGTCCGTTTTCGAATCGACGGGGTACTCTCTAATGTCAAATCAATCCCACGCAGCGCGTGCGATGCTGTGGTCAGCCGACTGAAAGTTCTCGGCACAATGGATACGGCTGAGACACGGTCGCCACAGGACGGGCGAGCCACTATGTCGCTCGGGCGATCGGGTGATTCTACCTCGGCTGTCGATATGCGTATCAGCACCATCCCAACTTCGCAGGGCGAGCGTGCTGTCGTTCGTCTGCTCGATACAGATCGGGGGAGAAAACTCGCTCAGCTCGATGCCATCGGGATGCCCGATCATATTCGCAAGCCGTATGAACGAGTTACCTCGCGTTCTAACGGCTTGGTACTATTGACGGGGCCAACCGGTTCCGGCAAGACCACAACGCTATACGCGACTTTGCGCCGAATCGCTGCGGGGAGCGCAGGCGGATTGAATATGATGACTGTTGAGGATCCGATCGAGTACCGGTTAAGTGAGTCAGGAGTCACGATCAGTCAATCGCAGGTGAATCGCAAGAAGGGCATGAGCTTTGCGTCCGGGCTTCGCCACATTCTGCGTCAGGATCCTGATGTGGTGATGGTGGGTGAAATTCGCGATCAGGAGACAGCACGACTGGCAATCCAGGCGGCGTTAACCGGGCACTTGGTATTTTCTACTCTTCACACGAACGATGCTGTTGCAGCTCCACCACGCCTGATCGATCTCGGATGTGAACCCTATCTCGTATCTGCCGTCCTCACCGTTGTAATGGCGCAGCGCTTAGTTCGCATCTTCCACAACGAATGTCATGGCGCAGGATGTGATGCATGCCTGACTACTGGTTTTAAAGGCCGGACTGGGATTTTCGAGCTCTTTGTTCTCGACGAGTCTGCGCGTGAAATGGTCAGCCAGGCATCATCGGCGACAGTCTTGCGACGGTATGCCATAGCTCGAGGTATGAGCACGCTCCGGGATGATGGCTTGCGGTTGGTTGCAATGAACGCCACAACACGCACCGAGGTCGAGCGCGTTACCGTTGATCTCTCAGAGGATCCTGATACTCACAGCAGGTATCAAGCGGAGGCATCAGCATGAGCGTCTATCGATACACAGCCGCCCAGCCAGTAGGACGCACATCCAAAGTGGGGGTGATCTCGGCCCCTAGCGCTATCGAGGCCAGAAGGATGCTCAGGGCCATAGGGTTGCGACCGATCCAAATCAAGGAAATCAATGAATCTCGCACATCGCTCGGGGCACTCTCGGCAACAATCGTATCGTACCATCGTCGCCGGCGTGTAGGAATCAAGGCGGAGTTCTATGATGCATTCGCGACGCTCTTGCGTTCAGGTGTAACCCCTCGTGATGCATTGCTTGTGCTCGCCGACTCGCACAGGAAGTCTTCCGGCATCGGGTCGCTCTCGCGACTTCTGGCCGAGGATATCGCGCAAGGTATCTCACTTTCAGACACTGCGAGGAACCATAACACATGGTTTGATGATGCCGAATGCGCGGTTATGGAGGCAGGAGAACGTGCAGGAGAGCTGAATGTTGCTCTTTCACGACTCGCCGATCGCCAGGCTCGATCTAGCGATCTTGGCTCAAGGCTTGCATCTGTGCTGCTGTACCCGATTCTCGTTTCGGTTGCAGGTATTGGTGTAGCGATCTTCCTTGCGAATCACTCACTTCCTCAGCTCACACAAGTCCTCCGTGATGCGAATATTGACATCCCGCTCCTCACCCAACTTGTCATGCTCGCTGGCCAGTTCACGCTTGCTCATTCCATTCCCATCGGGATGGCTTTGCTGATTCTCTTTGTCTCAGGTATTGTGATACCCAGATCAACTAGATTCAAGGTCACTACGCTGTTTGTCGCATGTTCACCACAGGTATTTAGAAGGATCGCCACCGCCGAATCTTTTCTGATGCTTGCCGAGCTCACAGAGTCCGGGCTTACACTGAACGAATCCATCAGGATCACCGCGCCGACCGCAAAGGGACTAATTGGGATATCGCTAGCCGAAGAGTGGCGACGCGTTGCTAATTTTATAGAGCTGGGGGGCTCATTTGATGATTCAATGTCAAATCGTCGCTGGTTTACGCCAGAGCATCAACGCCTCGTTGCCGCGGGGATGCATGCGGGTGAACTTGCGCAAACACTTCGCCGTGTCGGCGAACGCGACCGCCGTAGCGCCCATCGGCTGATCGATCGCATCTCGACCCTGATTGAGCCAGCTTCCATCGTGCTGCTGACTTTCTTCATTGGTGCCATCGTGCTTGCTGCGGTCCTCCCCATCGTCAAGATTCAGGAAATTGTCGGATGAACATACATTATCAGCACCAGTTCGCTGTGCGAAGAGGCATGACATTCGTGGAACTGCTCGCGGTCCTCGTCATCCTTGGTCTTATCGCAGGCGTGCTCGCCGTCTCGTTTGCAGGTCGATTTGCGCGAGGTAAGCAGGAGATCGCGCGCACCCAGCTCTCGCTTATTAGCCAAGCCATCGAGACATATCGGATAGAGCATGGTGAATGGCCTCCGATGAATCAAGGGCTGAGTGCCTTGACAACACCACAAGCGGCTCCGACCGCATCGTACTTCCTCAAGCCAGACCAAATTCGAGATCCATGGGATCAGCTTTATGCCCTGATAATTCCCGGTCCGGACGGTTACCCTTTCGAAATCCTGACTTATGGTTCAGACGCCCAGCCAGGAGGCGAAGGCGAAGCACAAGATCTAAGCTCAATTCGTGTGAGAGATTAACCAGTGAATCGCGTGCGCTCAAATAAAGCCTACATACTTGCAGAGCTGCTCTGCACCATCCTGCTAATCGCGATCGCCACAGCGGCAATCGCGCCCGGAGTTTTCAATCGCTCCGAATCTGCTGTGATGAATGATATATGCGCCCAGATAGCGGATCTCGATCGCCGCGCTCGGATCGCATCGATCGCTGATGGACCGGTGGTCATCAGGCTGGGTACCGATGCCAATGTCCTGCGTCTGATCAGTCAAGGGGAACAGATCTCATCATCACCTATCGTTCGAAGCATATACATGCTTGATCAGGAGGGCCGTCCAATCCAGCGGGTTGAGTTCGATCGTCTCGGACGGAGCCAGAACTACACTATTCATATCAGTGCCGATCATAAGCGTGCTTTACTACTTTATTTCGACGGCTTCTCTGGCCGTATGCGTCTAGTGGAGCATCTCGATGCGTGAGAACCAAGGATTTACACTCCTTGAAGTAGTACTGGCTGCCGCAATGCTTGCCATGGTTGTGGCAGTTTGCGCCAGAGTCATCCAAGTGCCTTCAGTTCACCCCGGTCCAATGCTGACCAACGCATTCACAGTTACAGAATCCAGTAGGAATCGGAATGAAGTGTTGGACTTTGATTCGCATGTTGGTGATTCAATCAATGGGCGATGGAGAGTATCTCAACATAGTCATGGGGTCGTCTTAGTTTGGGTTCGATCATCGGATTCACAGCCATGATCAGTCGCGCGTTCTCACTCATCGAACTGGTGCTTTCGCTAGCACTCATGAGCACACTCTTGGCGGTTGCCGTAAGTTGGGCGAGCACAGCAATGCGACTACAGCGTGATCGTGCGCACTCGATGAATGTCATTCGATCGATCGAACTCTTGGATCGAGCAATACGGGTTGACCTCCTGCAGCTTGATGCGTCGGCGCAAAGTAAACGCCCTCGGATCGAACTCGATGATCAAAACCTACATATTGACACTCGTGATCAAGGTCCACGAAGGGTCAACTATTACTTCGACCCCACTTCACGCTCAATTCTTCGATCGAGTAGTCCGGGCGAAATTGATTTTATCACAACTGCAGATTCTCTTGCTTTTATGCTTGAACATGAACCGGGATCAGATTTTGCGGTTCTACGGGTACTTGTGACTGTCGAAGGAGAACAGCACCAGCTTATACATAATGTACCGGCGAGGTGGGTCAGATGATACGAAGCGGTTTCGCCATGCTCTTAACACTCGGGGCACTCGTCATTGTTGTCATGGCAACATCGATTATCTCACGCGAGAGAGCAACCGATTCATTCGAAGCGAGAATCCACGCCGATTTTCTTGACGCGATGATCACTGCTGAATCGGCGCACGATCCGATTCTGGCATGGCTCGAAACTGAATCGAAAGATGTCACGGTTCATCCCAATTCGATCTCTCCCATGATCCGCGTTCTCAATGACACTTTCCAGATCGACAAGAAACGGGTGCGGATCACTATCAATGCCTGGGATCAGTTTGCGATGATACCGAATGGCGAGCAGATCCGGGAGTACGAAGCAATCTCCGGCCTTGATCAAATCAACAGCCCTGTCTCAGTGTTCCCAAGTTCACTTCACCCCGAAAACTTGGGCGCTAACATTGCAACTCATAATCCGATCCTCGGTCAGCAGACTCGAGGAAATGGCATGCCTTCGGTCAATCTGAATACCACACCCGCACCAAAACTCAAGCAACTCTTCTTACAATACAACATTTCAGGGCTTGATAAGGTACTCTCTTCGCGAGCTAAGAGCGAATCCGCAAGAGGCTCTTCAATCCGTGTCGATGGTCAAACGACTTTACGATTTGTCTCATCGAGCCAGTCTTGGTCAATCCGAACCGATGTTCAGTTTGGCCTCGCATCGTTGAGCTTGTGGTCTGTCTATGTCCAGCGAGGCGGCAACTGGATGCTGGAGCAACGCATTGTCATCCCAGATTGACCCCATTCTGTTTCAACGACGTCTGCGACTTGTGATCCTCGTGATCGGCTTGTGCTTTGCCATGATTGTCTCCGCATGGGCTTTGAGTGATCCCGCCACGACGAACTTCGTGGGTGCTGTACCGAGTCCATCTGATTCAGAAGACACGCATGATACATCAGCGCTCCAATTGCAACAGACACTCAACCCAGTAGATTTCAATACCGTCTTGTGGCGATTTGCGCCAGAGCCGGTCGTCAAAGAATTACCTCCTCCCCCTCCCCTGCCGAATCTAGAACTGCTCGGGATCACTTCGATCGGGGGGCAGCCTGCCGCGATGATCTTTGACCCAAGTTCTGGCCATATGGCCACGCTTAAGGTTGGGGATTTGCTTGGGCCGACCACCATTCTCAAGATCGAGATTAACAGTGTAAGTTGTATCGCGCATGAACGCCCCTTCACACTTACGCTCGGCGAGGGCTTGCCATGACCTCGGTGAAGATACATCCCGACGAACTCTTTCTGGCGATCCTCTGCGCCCCAATGTCACAAGGACGCCATCGGGCTCAAGAACTCTTCTATGCCTTCGAATCGTGCGTGCCCGTGGATACCGAAACACTGCAGACGGTGTACCACCCGCTCCGCGACAAGCGGGTGCTCGCGGTCGCCATCTCGAAAGAAAGAGCATTGGAACTCGGAGCCGATGTCTCTGCTGCCCACCCGCAGTTCTGGCCTGAGTGGCTCGATCTTCGCACACAATCTGTGCCGCCAGAGCGTGTCAATCTTCTTGTTGGATCATGTACGCCTGTGAATGTCTCTAGGAGCCGGCGGTTCACACGACATGCCACTTTTCTGCTTGTCGCGTTGTTGGCGGTGCTGTGCTCGTGGGGTCTAGAGCGACGAATCCGGCAAGCAAATTATTCTATCGATTTTGCACGCGCTCAGATCAGTGCGATTTATCAAGAGGCCCTCGGTCCATCGGGAACACTCAACGCTCAACCTCCAGCTGCGATGCTCACCGCCAAGCTTAGGAAGCTGAGATCGACCCGTTCGAACGATATGGATTTCCCAGATGTGCCATCACCTGCTGACGCGCTTCTCGCGAAGGTACTTCGTGCTTGGCCAGCTGATGCATTGCTCCGCGCAGACTCAATCTCCATCTCAGCAAGCGCGGTGGAAATCACGGTATTTGCGGATCGTGCTCAAGATACAACTGATCTTCTTGTAGCTCTTCAGCAGATTGATGAGCTCGAACCGACCACCTCATCAAGCAATCTGCAGCGAGGAGAAACGCGTTTCCTGATTAGGATGAATCGCATTGGGGATGTCCCATGACCAGATCAACACAACTCATAATCACCCTCTTCTTTGCATCATTTTCACTCTTAATCATTCAGTTCGTTCGTTCAACAAAGTCAGCGTCACAGCTGATAGCGGTGCAAAATCAACTCAATAGCGTTCAGATTGATGTACAAGAACTCCACCGGCTCTCTTCGCAATCTGCAAACCATATTTATGGATCTCCACCAGACGCGGATGTCCAGGCTGCTGTAGCCGATGTGCTAGAGTGGATCGGCTTACCAGCCAACACCGCCGTGAGCATCCGTCGGGAATCGGATCGGCAACTCAATCATGATCCCACACAATCCCGTATCAGGATCCGAGAAATGAGTATCGAGCTCCGCTCCATCTCGCCTCCAGTGCTTGGCGAGTTCCTGAAGAGATGGCGAGATCAGGAACCCGCATGGACTGTTCACGCGATCTCACTCCGGAAGAGTACATCACGCGCGAGCAAAGCAAACGAGTATCATGTTAACTTGACCTGCATCGCTCGCTACACCGACACGAGACCTGACCCATGATTCGTATCACAATGTTCACTCTCTTTCTCGTTTCCACGCTCCCCCTCTGCTCATGCACAACAGGTTCAGGCCCATACCATCATGCTGATCCACAGCGACGCGATACCGCAAAGGCTGAGCGTCTCACCCGCGAGGCGGCAGATTGGATCGAGACTAATCCGATCACAGCAGAGAAACTGCTTCGCGAAGCCCTTGCCGAAGATATTTATTATGGCCCTGCGCATAACAATCTCGGCGTGCTCTTTATCGATCAAGGCCGCCTATACCAAGCAGCCGCTGAGTTCGAATGGGCCCGCAAGCTTATGCCGGGAAATCCAGAGCCAAGGCTCAATCTTGGCCTCACACTCGAACACGGCGGACGAATAGACGAAGCAATCCAATCGTATGAAGCCGCTCTCGCGCTAACCCCAGAGCACCTCGATTCCGTGCAAGCCCTCGTCCGCTGCCAGATAAGGTACAACCTGCTTGACTCTCAAGTCGCAGATCGGCTCAAGATCATCGCAATGCGTGGAACACCGGAATGGTCAAGCTGGGCGCGGCAGCGTTTGCTTGAGCTTTGAAGCAAACTCGAGTCATATATTCATAGCTTGCTTCGTAATTCAACTCGGAATAGGGGTAACAACGATCTCGCTGCGCCCCTCCTCAAATCGTCATGAGAGGCATTTCTCCCAAATAGTCTCACTTCTAGAATTCTGACTGAACCAGTGAGCTCGCATAGAAGCAAGATACCTCCCCGTCACACCTAAAACGGCAGAAACGACACCCCTTCGAGATGCCGTTTCCAATGTCTATTTTTCAATCGGAGAGGGGGGATTCTTTCGTGGGTTGCGACGCCATGACCCAAAATCGGCGTTGTGGTATGTAAACTCTGATTTCTGTGTGAGATAAGGCGATCGGTTTGATTCGATTCGTGCCGCTGAAGGACGGCTTGTAACAGCAGAAATAGGGCAGTTCTAGGACAGTCGGACGCATCTGAGAGTCTTCTCACCCGTGCCGAACACCGATAGCCGATGTCCCAGCACATCAGCTGGATCCCAATAAAGTGCTGAAACCCGCCTTCACAGTGCGGTTACTTGAACAACCTCGAGGGAAGCCGCACAGAACCATTGCGGGATGATATCCGATATTGGGAGTAGTTCATGCATACAGAAGTTATCCCTGATCTGCGTGGATCTGGTCGTAGACCTGCTTGCGCAGTGTCTCTTCAACGAGTGTCTGAAACTCTTTGTCGGCCATGAAGCGAGCAAAGATGTCTTCGTTTTGTTCCATTCGCTCAATGAAAAACCCTTCGAGCGCCTTCTCAAATACGTACTTGAAGTTGCCAAGGCTGTTCGCAAGTGCGGCTTCACGAATCGCTTCATCTGCAAGCGCCTCTTCTTTGACCGAGTCGAGGAAGAGTTGATCCGCCGGCTTGAAGTCCGTTCCGAAGCGTTCGTTTAGTAGATCAATGAGCTCCGATAGCTCAATCTGCTGATCGTTAGGGATACCGGTGCCAAGCGATGTGGGACCCTTGACCTCCGCACCCACACCACCTTGGAGAACGATCGCTCCATCGCTGATTTTCTGCAGTCGATAAAACTGCAACGCAACTTCATCGTCGAACTGGTATCGAACACCAACTTCCCGTGCAGGAAGCTTGCGGATCAGATATCTCGCGTAAGTGTATAGCTTTTCGAGATCGGAGTCCTGATAGGGGATGACCTGCGAGAGAAAAGCGTAGAGGCTGCGGAAAGCATGAAGCTTTGCGCGGAATTCTTCTTGCGACTCTTCCTTCGCCGATCGCCACTCCTCTTCCGGTACCGTTGCACGAAGCTCATCTCTCAGAGCATTGAATCGACCTACTGCTGGGTCGAGCACCGCGTTCATTTGTGCATGGTCTGCTGGACTTTGCTTGGCTTTCGGCTTGAAGAAGATCGCACAGAACGCCTGAACCTCCTCTCGGGCAAACACACCGAACGCCTCTAGTTCGGACTGAAGCGTGTAGAGCTGATGGGGGTCGGCCTGGTCTCCAACCTGCGTCGCTTCGTAGTAAGGCTGGAACGCCTTCAGGATGTCTGCACGGTCATTGACGAAGTCGAGGACGAAGGTGTCCTCCTTGCCCGGATGTGTACGATTGAGCCGCGAGAGTGTCTGCACCGCGTGCACGCCCTCCAGCTTCTTGTCCACATACATGCTGTGCAGCAGCGGTTGATCGAACCCCGTCTGGAACTTCTCGGCCACCAACAGCACCTGATAGTCGTCTGTCGCGAACTTCTCGGGCAGTTCCTTCCCGTCGATTCCGTTGTTCATTCCACCTTCGGTGTAGGTCTTGCTCGAATCGACATCATCGACGACTGTCCCCGAGAAGGCAACCAGCGTCTTGATCGGGTAGGCCTTCTCTCGGATGTACCGGTCAAATGCTTGCTTGTACCGGACCGCCGCGAGCCTCGATGTGGTCACTACCATCGCCTTCGCTTTGCCGCCGATCTTGTGGCGAGTCGACTGCCAATAGTGCTCAACTATCACCTCTGTCTTTTGCTCGATGTTGTGCGGGTGCAGCGTCATGAAGCGGGCGAGCGCCTTGGCAGCCTTCCGTTTCTCGACTTGGGGATCCTCTTCCGCTGCCTTCACGAGACCGAAGTAGGTCTTGTAGGTCGTGTAGCTCTTCAGCACGTCGAGGATGAACCCCTCCTCGATCGCCTGACGCATGCTGTAGAGGTGGAACGGCTGCGGCTTGCCGTCCGTACCTGGGACACCGAACATCTCCAGTGTCTTGTACTTCGGCGTGGCCGTGAAAGCGAAGAACGACAGGTTCGGTTGTCGCCCTCGCTTCTTCATCGCCTTGATGACCTCTTCCTCCACATCCGGCAGGCCCTGTTCCGCGGCCTCCTTCTTCGCCTCTTCCCGGATGCGCTGACCCGCCAGCACACCCCGGAGATCGGCCGCGGTCTCTCCCGACTGGCTGCTGTGCGCCTCGTCCACGATGATGGCGTATCGCTGCTCAGGCAGATCACCGATCTTGTCCGTGACAAATGGAAACTTCTGGAGCGTCGTGATGATGATCGGTACGCCGGTCTTCAGCGCCTCGGCGAGCTGCGTTGAGTTCTCATCGATCTTCTGTACCACGCCGTGCTTGTGCTCGAACTGGTAGACGGTCTCCTGCAACTGCTGGTCGAGCACCACGCGGTCGGTCACCACGATCACTGAGTGGAAGACCTTCTCGTCCTGGCTCGTGTGCAGGCTCGATAGGCGATGAGCAAGCCATCCGATCGAGTTGCTCTTGCCGCTGCCGGCCGAATGCTGGACGAGGTAGTTGCGTCCCGCTCCGTTGGCGCGGGCATCGGCTTCTATCCGTCGTACCGCATCCAGTTGGTGATAGCGCGGGAAGATCATCTTCTCCTTGCGGATCCGCTTTCCAGCGATCCGCCGCTCCTCGATCTGGAGGTGCAGGAACCGGGCGAGAATGTCGAGCATCGAATCCCGCTGCCAGATCTTTTCCCACAGGTATGCCGTCTTGTGACCCCCGGGGTTGCCGGGGTTGCCGGGGTTGCCCGCCGCGTGGTTGTCGCCGCGGTTCAAGGGCAGGAAGAACGTCTCCTTACCCTTGAGCTGCGTCGTCATGAAGACCAGGTCGGGATCGACCGCGAAATGCACCAACGCCCGCTTCTTGAACTGGAAGATCGGCTGGCGCGGGTCACGGTCGTACATGTACTGACGCTTCGCGTGCTCGACCGTCTGGCCAGACATCGGGTTCTTGAGCTCGGCCGTGGCGATCGGCAGCCCGTTGAGGGCGAGCACCACATCGAGCGACTGCTCGCTCTCAGGGTTGAATCGCACCTGCCGGGTGATGGTCAGGTTGTTGAGGCCGTAGAGGCGGATCGTCTCGGGGTTGAGCCCGCTCGCGGGACGGAAGTATGCGGCGTCGATCTGCTTGCCGTAGCACTTGAAGCCGTGACGCAGGATCTCAAGGCACCCTCGGCTGTCGAGGTTCTTTCCGAGTTCGTTGAGCACGATCTCCGCTGTGTTGCCCGCGTGGAGCTTCTCCAGGGCTTTCCAAGTCTCGGGCTGTGAGGCCTTCACAAACTCGATGAAGACTCCGGGGAAGAGGGCGGACTCCCGGTCATAGCCCAGCGGGGCTTTCGAGGTGTCATAGTCGCGGTGGTCGCCCTTTGCATACCCCCCTGCGTCGGAGAGCAAATGCTCCTCAAGACAGGCTTCAAACGCAATCTCTTTGGTGTAGGCGTTAGCCATTCCCATTGTCCTCCGACGGAGCGATTCCGCTTGGCTTATCACTTAACTCCGCAATCAACCCGTCGATCTCACCACTCGTGTCGTCCCATTCTGCATCGCCGTAATGATAGGAGACAAAGTGTGCTGTCCCTTGCTGTAGACGGTTGTAGAAGAAGCATGCGGGTTGCTCAATCTCACGCATACGTACCATCGGAAGAAGATCGAGCGCGAGGCTGTGTCCTATGTGATGCAGGCAGAGTTGCCCTGTATTTGGAGGAAGCTGTAGTTCTACGAGTAAGCGCTCGAACTGCGGATGCGAACCCATAGCACGACGTGCCTCGCAGCGGAAAACCGGCCCCGGGTGCTTCGTCATCGTCTCAGTGACCAACGCTTCAATACCACCGAAGCTCGTTCCCGTCTCAGCCCGGTATTCTGCAAGAAGCTGCTCTATCTCTGACAGCCGGCGATGTGCCTCGGCCTCGTTTGCCGCGCCGCCATGACCGGTCCAGCGATTACGGCAGTTATTGGCGTCCTGGAAGAGCCGGACTGCAACTTTGGAAGTTATCAGCTCAAGCGGTCTCTCATCGGCTACGGCGTAGAGTGATTGAACCTGTTCTTTTTGCTCCTGCGAACCGTTGAGCATGGTCCGAGCGAGTTTGCTGCATGCACTATTGACGTTCTGCCATAACCCGAATGTCGGCCGCGACCAGTCAAGGCCGCGAGAGGGATCGACCAACCGCGAGAGCGTTTCCTGTAGTTCTTTCCAGACTTCATCATTCTGCCGTAGCGCGCTGAGATGTACGGTGGCATAGAACGCCGCGGCGGCCTCGAAGAAGTGCAAAAGTCGTGCGTACTTGTCCTTCGCGGTTCTGTCCTGTGTGTGGTAAGCGCGCAGTACTGAAGCCAACGGGAACGGGAGTGTCTCTATCCAGTCTTCAAACCGCTCCTCAGCGTCTTCACGGTTGATGCGGCCGAGACGATCTGCAACCTTCGACACATCAGTCGGGCGCTCCCAAAGTGTAAACTCCAGTTGGTCAATTTCGCCACGCAGCGTCTTTAGGCGATGAAGTGCCTCCACGGCCATCTGCTGAACCGGTAGCGGTGGCAGATACAACATTGTCCGACGCAGACTGTCTTCTGTAATGCGGCCGATCGTGGCGCCGACGCTTGCAGCGCTCCGAATCGCGTGGCCCAAGGGTGTATTCAGCAGGCCTGCAACGTATGCAGGGTGTGCGATTTCTGGACGCACGATCAGCTGCAAGTAGGACTGCAGCCGATCTGGTAGGTCGTCTCGTTCTGTGGTCGCAGGCGTGCGAGCCATTTGCGGCAGATACACTGCGTTCTCTCGAGTGTCGACATGCTCGAATCCGTCTCGACGCCTTCGCGGGCGGTGAACAGCTTCGATGACATCTGAGGCATCGACGGCACGCAAACCAGCGCGGGAAGCAATCCGTCTAGCTCGCTCTGCCGCTTCTAGAGCTTGTATTCCTGCGAACAGGGCGGGATCGACAACACGGCCTTGAGTGGGCTCGGGGCCCTCTTCTCGCTTCCGTAACCGATCCACGAGCTCTGCTTGTTGTTCGTCGCCTTCAGGCAACGATGCGACGTATAGCCCTTTGCGTTGCTGCCGCTCGACAAGAGCGATCTCAAGGGCCATGGGTGTGGCCGGAGCCAACATGCCCGAGGGCATTTGGATCAGCCCGGTCAGATGCAGCCCGTACTGGCCCAAGGACTGCCGCACGGAAGTCTTGCGCGTTTCAAAGCTGAACTTTGGCGAGGTCACCCACGCGATCACACCATCTTCGGTGATCCGCTCAGCCATATCGAGGAGTTGGAGCAACCCCGGGTCATCAGTTATCCGCTGCCCACTAGGGGAACGACGTTCCTCTCGATGGCCGAACACCGGAGGAAAGGCGATCACCGCGTCGTAGCCCGCATCACCTGGATCGTCTTGGACTAACGACAGTCGTGGCATTGGGAATCGCTCCGTCAGCCATGCGGCATCTTGCCAATCCGATACCGCAGTGAGGCGAGCAGCACCAGCATTCGACGCGACACCCATCGCAAGCCACCCAGATCCGGCCATCGGGTCGAGTACTCGCATCGCTTCCCGAGAGGCGATGAGTCGAGCAAGGAAGCTGCAAAGGGCCACTGGAGGAACCCAGCCACCCAAGCGACCTTGGACGCGCTGCCCTAGAAATAGCAGATCGTCGGTTGATAGCTCGATGCCCTCATTCAGCAGCGCATCAATTAATCCTCGAAAATCCGAAAGAGATACCCGACCGCGCAGGCGATTGACCAATTGCCATAGCTGCATTCGTCGTTCACGGTGAGGGTCAGGTGTCATGTCGTTTTAGTCTCCAATGCTGGATCTCACGCACAAGCAGCCGAGATCTTGGCGGTCTCGATCTCGATTCCAACCTCGCGCAGCCGCGTGCACAACTTCGGGATCACTTCCCGGATGTGCTCGTTAAAGCCGTACCAGATGATGCCCTGCAGGTCGGAGGGCATCTCCAGGTGACCCTTGACGAGGAGAACCATCCGGGCGCGGGTCAGCGAAGCGAGGAGCATCCCGGTTTCAAGGATCACATTCTGACGAGCCCGCGGCTCCGCCTTTTCTTCGCCATCCTTCTTCGCGTAACCGACATCGTCGGGCGTCATCAGCACGATGCCAAAGTCGGTCGTGTAGTCCCGACCGATGTGGCCTTCGAGGGCTTCGATCAGCGTCTTCCCTTCACCCGATGAGTTCATTAGGATAAACGGCTGAAGGCCAAGGCGGTGCAACGCGAGTTCGAGTTGGTCGCGTGACTCCTGGTCGTGTCCGTGCACGACGAAGATCTGCGGCTGCTTTGCTGGGGCCGCGGGCACACCGGCTGCGGCTCCACCAATGACAAGCGGCTCGACAGCGGCCTTCAAAAGGTCACGAGATTTGACCGGGCCCTGAAACAGGAGGGTCCCCTTCGTCGGCCACCAGTTCAGAACAGCCCCATCCTTCGCCTTGAACTGGTGCTGGCCGTTGCCAACCTCCGCCCACACGCCGTCGTACCCGGCCTGCGAGACGAGAGCCTGCAACTCTTCTGGGGTACCGTGGAACTTGTCAGCCATCGGAGCTCTCCTTTCCTGCGCTCGCCTCTCGTACATCAATCTTGCCTGTGACGGCTGCAGAGATCACCGTTTGGCGATACTCGCTTAGCCGGCCTATAACGGCTTCGGCGAGTTCACAGACCCTGTCAAGCTGCTCAGTGGCCTGATCCAGACGCGAAACAATCGCGTCTTGTTCAGTGCGCGGGGGATAGGCGAACCGATAGACGCGCAGTTTTTCACCGGTTAGATGGGGAATTGTGTTGGGGTTGCCCCCAGCGATGAAGACGCCGCCCTTACTGGCCGCGTACATCACGAAGAAGAGAAAACGAGGATTGTCACGCTCATGATCGAGGGGACGCAAACGATGGAGCGCCTTCTGGTACGCACAGCGTGGCAGCTCGTCTCGCCAGAAGGCGGCACGACCGACCTCGCCGCCCTCGCAGATCAGCAAGTCTCCAGCCATTAGCGTGAATCGCTCATACTCCCGTTCGGCAATGTCCATTTCGGGGAGATCATGCACATTCACACGATCCCATCGGACATCCACATTTCGGAGGTAAGGCAGCAGGTGATCGCCGGTGATTCGCTTCGCATCGAGCATCTTTCCCAGCTCAACGGAGTATCGAGAGTAAACCGGCGCGACGGGCCAATGCTCAGGCACATCGCCCAACCAATCAATGCCGGAGGGCTTCATCGGGGCGTCGGGGTTGAGGCCCTTGGTGACGGCGTGGGAGATGAGGGCGGTGCGTTGCTCCTGGAGCAGCTCGATGAGCCGCCGCTTCTTCTCGATCAGCTCGTCGATCTCCCGCGTCTTGCGGTCGAGGAATGCGGCGATGGCCTGTTGTTCAGGGAGAGGCGGGAGAGGGAAGGCCGCCGAGCAGATAGCGTCCTGCGACAGACCGAAGCGCGTGATCCCATTCGCCCGCCTACGGAACTGATCCCGCACGCCGGTTGCGCCAAAGGCATACGACAGGTACGGCCCATATGCGTCCGAAGGCTTGGGGCGAATTTGGGCGAGGTGGTACCCGCAAAGCACGCCTGGCAGTGCCTCCACCACAACGGCCGGAACACAGATGTCGTTGGGATCCTCGGAGTCCTTGGTGACCAGCACGTCGCCTATGGACAACTGAAACTTGGCGATCTCGCGAGGCAACGCCGTCGCTTCCATGAACTCGATGTCGCTCGTGATTCGGTCGTGGTAGTAGACATCGACATAGTTGCACAAATGAACCGGCTGCTCATCCTCCTCAGATTTCTTGTCTACGTTGCTGAACTGGATATCCGCCACGGTCTTGAGCCGCTGCACGCGCCAACGCGACGGCACCCGCTTTAGAATGTCGATGGGAGTCTCCCGGTAGTCCGGGTACGGCTTCCAAGTCGCCTTAGCGGCCACGGCTTCCAGACGCTCGGCCTCTTCGAAGAGCGTTTCGGGGGTGATCGTCATTCGATCACCTCCACCGGCACGCCGGAGAGATGGTCTGCCTTCCAGTTTCCCTTCTCGTCGTAGTTGAGCGATCTGGCGATACCACATGCGTTCCAGGCGGCGTCGAACATCGGGCGGAGGGCGCGGGGCAAGTCTGTCGGCGGGGCCTCAAGCACCACATCTGGGAAGACGAGTACATCTCGATCGATCGGGTGCTCGTCCTGCCCGAAGGATCGCATGGGGTCGATGCCCATGTACGCCCCCCGTGCGTCAAGGAATGACAGCATGACAACAATGGGATAGGCGACATCGAGTTCGCTCAAAGACTTGATGTATCGAGCCGTGGCCTCTAATACGGCCTTCTCGTACCACAAGGACGCGATGACCGGTCGCCCCTTGGGCTCGTGAACCAACTCCGAGCACACGGCCTCGATCCGACCCGAACGAAAAACCTGGCAGTACGACCGCTCTGTACCGTCGGTTGCCTGATAGGCCCGGCCGCCGTGAGTGACGTAGCCGTCGAGGTTGATCCGGTGGTCCCACGAGCCGACCCCGAGCGGTTGGAACTCGATCGGCTTGCCGTCAAGCTCCGATGCGGGGATACGGAAGGGATCGCCGACCGATTCAAGCGGAACGACGTGAAGTGCCATCTTGGCGCCCGGCTCTAAGCGGATTGGCGTGTCATCGGCGAGGATCTTCGCGATGCGATCGTCACGCCATCGGCGGATGGCCTCGACGGCGTTGCCGGTGCTCTCGAAGGTTCGGCGGATCTCCTGGGCGTCGAGTGGTTGCTTGCCGCGGCTGGTCCGTGCGTACATGCGGAACGAGCCGCCGTGCTTGACCAGGTGCGGGGCCCGCCAACTGCGGGGGATATGGACCGCGATGACGCTTTCGCCGTCTACGGTTGGGATGCGTTGGGAGGCGATCCCGGGCACGGGCGGATCGATGCCGGCGGTGAGGATCTGCTCCAGCCGAAGTATCGCGGCATCTACATCGACGCTTGGTAGCCCGGGGATCCCTGAGGCGGCACCGCCGGTCTCATCGACGCCGAAGAGGAGGTAGCCGCCTCCGGTGTTGGCGAACGAAGAGACATCGGCGCAGAGCTCCATCTTGTCCTTCTCAGACGAACCGGGCAGTTCGCGCTTGAAATCGAGGTTTCGGCCCTCTTCGGCTTGGTCTGTGACCAGCGCAGCCAGATCCTCAGCAGTGAGTGCGGTAATCGGCTTGTTGATCATGGGATCGCCTCCTCGCCCTCAAGGATGCGGTCCAGCCAAGCGGCGTCCCAGATCCGCTCGGCGATCTCGCGGTAGAGCTTCTGGCGGGCGTCGAGATCGGCACGCTTGTACTGCAGATGCGGCTCGAACGGCAGGGCTTGGGCGGTCTTGAAGCGGATGAAGCCCGGACTGTGCTCGTACGCGCGTGGATGGAGCGTTCGGGCCAAGGCATTCTGGCCGTAGTAGTGCTCGAGCTTGTCGGCATAGGGCTTGTCGCCATAGGACGCATTGAACTGCTTGGGCAGCAAGAGCAGGCCACCGAGGCGGTTACGGTAATCGTCGAAGTCGGCCTTGTGCTCGAACTCGTCTGTGAACCACTCGGGATGGTTCGGCCAGATGTGCTCAACCTCGAATGCCTTCTTACCACGAAGTGTCACGTACTCGGCGTAGCGGGGCTCGCCACCAGAGCCGACTTCTATGTAGTCGGCCATGCGGGCAAGCAGACGCTTGATTGGGCGGTGGCTCCACTGGTTCAGATAGAGCGTTTCGAACCCGGACAGCGATTCTTCCTGCTCTGCGAGCCGCTTGTGGAGCAGGGCTGCGATCTCAGCGGGTTCCTTGCGGCGGATGTCTCGGACCACCGTGAAGACGTTGTACTGGAGCGAGTTGTAGTCGGTGTTGCGGAAGTTGCAGTATCGTCGCGCCAGGAAGATGTCCGCGTACTTGGCGACGAGACGCATCTTCAGGCGGATGGTCTCGTCGGAATCGCTGGATTGGATCGCACTGAGAAGCAAGGTCGGCTGGTGCGTGAATTGGTTCGTCGCGTTGTAGAACAGCGCCTGAAGACCGCTGGCGGGCTTCATCTCGGCGCGACGGATGACGAGGAACCATTTCGCGTAGAAAGCCATCTCGGCGGTGATGAAGTCCTTGTACGCGGTCGATCGAGGATGACCGTCCTGGACCAGACCGAGACGCTCGGCCTCATCGCGTACCCAACGGTGGTACTCGCTACCGATCAGATCCCACGCCAGTGGGCGCGCGTTCTTCTTGCGCTCACGGATGCTGTCGGCGTGCTGAGCCCGCAGCCATGCCTTGAAGAAGTCGGCATCAGACTCGTGGTCATCGGGCGTGAGGGCACGGAGGTCGGAGAGCATCCGCTTCCACTCGGCGCTGGCGGTGTTGCGGGCACGCTCGTCGGTGATATTGGCGAGAAGGTAGCCCTTGAGCATGTCGGTCGGTGAAAGCGACAGCCCGCGGTCGTTCATCGTCTCGAAGATCGTGTAGGCGACATCGTCGGAGTACGCGGTGATCTCGACGAGATGGACATTCTTGGTGAGCCAATCCACGAAGTAGGGCAGGGCGTCTTCGTCGATCTCGGAAGGAAACATGTCCTCGAGCTCGCCGTAGCGGGCGATGATGTTGCGCGATGACTCCGCGAGACCCTCTTCATCCGGAGTGTCACCATCGAAAAGCACCTGCATGACATCCCTTCGCTCCTGCACATCGATGTTGAACGACTTCTCTCCGTATTCCTCGGAGAAGATCATCTCCTGCAACGTCTGCTGCTGTCCAGCGGCCTGCTGACGCTTCATCAGGAAGAGCAGCAGCAGCGTGAGGGTCGTCAATCGCTGCTGGCCGTCGATGATGAAGTCGCGGCCGTCTTTCTGGCTGACGATGATCGAGCCGAGGAAATAGTGGTCATATCCGGCAACGGCCCGGCGTTCGTGCTGCGGCTCGTAGCTGCGTAGGAAAACACCCGTCAGATCACTGACGAGCTCGTCGAGCTGCTTGGTCTGCCACTTGTACTCTCGCTGGTAGTAGTCGATGTAGAACTTGCGCGAGAAGAGGATCTCCCGGACGGTCTTACCCTTCCCATCGATGTTCTTCCGTTGGATCTGTTCAGCGGTGCTCATTGCGTGACCCCCGCGAGCATTCGGACTATGTCCTTCTCAAGCGTGGCGATATCGGCTTCAATCGCATCGAGCGGACGCGGGGGTTGATAGACGTAGAAGTGCCGGTTGAGCGGGATCTCGTAGCCGACCTTCCCGACCTCGCCGTCCTGCTCGTCGCGGACATTCTCGTTGATCCACGCATCAGGAACATGCGGCTTCACCTCACGGTCGAAGTAGGCGTAGACATCGTCTTTCAAAGGCACGCTCTCGTAGTCGCGAAGCTCCGTGTCGGGTTCGGGGTTGCCGTCCTTGTCAAGGCACAAATCTGCCTCGGGGTCACGCTCGCCGAGTGAACCAATGATCGCCTTCTTGATTGGTGCAGAAAGCTTAACCTTGGCCTTCTTAGCGGCTGATTCAATGTCTTCGAGGAATGCTTCTCGGTTCGTCCACACCTGCTTTGAGTCAAGCGATTGCAGGAGCGAAAGGATGGCTTGCTGATGCTCGCGTCCGGCTTTCTACTCTGCTTCCGCGGCTTTGGAACCTCGCTTCTTCTTAGACTTGGCGAGGTTCTGGAATGGCTTTGCCTCTTCAACTTTCGAAATGTGCTCTGGCGTGGCCTGAAAGCTCAATCGCAGTGGGCGCTCGATGGTGATCTTGCGGTACCCGAAATCTGTGTTATCGAACACCTTGCCGACGACGACTCGATCGGCGGTTCCATTGACCTCGATGGTCCGCGTATCGTCATGGGTGAACTCGCCATAGATTCGTGCGATGTCGATGCCCTGGTCCTCGCTGATTTCGTGACGCTTGTTTCCGAGGCTCTTGCGCATCTTGCTATAGAACTGAACAGCATTGATCAACTGGACCTTGCCGCGGCGTTCGTTGGCCTTGCGGTTGGTGACGAGCCAGATGTATGTGTAGATGCCCGTGTTGTAGAAGAGCTGATCAGGCAGTGCAATGACCGTCTCAAGCCAGTCGTTCTCGATAATCCAGCGACGGATGTTGGACTCACCCGATCCTGCATCTCCGGTGAAGAGCGGTGATCCGTTGAAGACGACTGCAATGCGGCTGCCACCGTTGTCTTTCTTCGTGTCAACAGGCTTCATCTTGGAGATCATGTGTTGGAGGAAGAGCAGGGAGCCGTCATTGATTCTCGGCAGGCCCGCGTCGAATCGACCGCCCTTCCGTTCGTGCTCAGCACGGATGGCGTCCTCTTCGGGCTTCCACTCGACGCCAAACGGTGGGTTGGCCAGCATGTAATCGAACTGCTCTCCGACAAAGCCGTCCTCCGTAAAGGAGTCGCCAAACACAATGTGCTCGATGTTCTGGCCCTTGATCAGCATGTCGGATCCGCAAATTGCGTAGGACTCGTCGTTGTAGTCTTGGCCGAAGACCTCAAGCTTTGCGTCGGAGTTCAACTCTGTGAGATGCTCCTCGGCGACTGAAAGCATGCCCCCCGTGCCGCAAGATGGGTCGAGCAGAGTACGGACAACGCCGCGTTTTCGAAGTATCTCGCCGTCGGAATCGAAGAGAATGTTCACCATCAGACGGATGACCTCACGAGGCGTGAAGTGGTCACCAGCGGTCTCGTTGGCTGCCTCGCTGAACTTTCTGATAAGTTCTTCGAAGATGTAGCCCATTTCCGTGTTCGGCACGGCGTCGGGGTGCAGGTCGATGTCAGCAAACTTGGCTACTACGAGGTAGAGACGATTTGCCTTATCCAGTTTTTCGATGTGTTCCGAGAACCCGAAGTGCTCGAATATCTCACGCGCTTTCGGTGAGAATCCCTTGATGTACTGTGTTAGGTTTCGAGCGATGTTGTTGGGATCATCTTTGAGCCGCTTGAAGTCAAACTTTGATGTATTGTGCACAAGGAAGGGCCGATCCTTTGGCCATCCCGATGGTGCTGCCGTGCGATTCAGAATCGGATCGATAGCCTGTGGAGACATGCCTTTGCGTTTGAGCTCATCGAGCTTCTCACGCACCTTATCGCGTGTTGGCTCAAGAAGGCAGTCCAACCGCCGCAGGACAGTTAGCGGCAGGATGACCTTGCCGTATTGGTTCGGCCTGTAGGGGCCCCTGATGAGATCGGCGACACTCCAGATCAAGGTGACTTTGTCATTGAAGTTCACTCTGCGTCCTCCCCAGCAATAGGTATCTCACCTAGACTTCTTCCCTTGAGCCAATTGTCGATCGTCGCGCGATGGAACCGCCAGTGCTTGCCCACCTTCTGCCCCGGTACTTTTCCATCCTGTGCGAGTTTGTAGAGCGTTGACCGTGAGAGCTGGAGATACGAACACAGCTGCTCAATCGTCATCACGTCGGGCAGGGGATTGGAACTGGAACTGGTGGGGCTGCGGCGGGGCATCCGCAGATTGTATCAGTTGTTATCAGTTGGTGCAGGAATGAGGGTCGCTGTTAGACTACCGATCTGAGTGCGTTGAGCACCCGCACCATTGCCAGCGTATCCAGTTTGCAATAGTCCAACAGAGCACCCCGAACAGCCCGGATCCCCTCTTCAGTCACCTTACCTGATGCGAGCTTGGCGAAGGCCGCCACGGCAGTCCCGCCGTCTCCGATATCGAGATCGTAGTAGCTCAGTTCAGGCGCGAGCACGGGGAGGACTACCTTGATGCTCGATCTGCCACAGAAGTCCGGATGGACCAGCCCCTTCCGTACGACAGGTTCGAGGTCGAACAACTTCGATTCTAGATCGGCAAGATCCGTTGCCATGACGGGTAGGAGCTTGGCGAGCCCTCGGATCGTGGTCTTCTCGAATGGGCTATACGTGACCACGCTACCGCAATCATTCGTGTCAACGAGGAGCCTCTCGGTTAGTTCTCGCCGGCAGACCGTCGTGTGATCGGCGAGATAATCGACATGAGTCAATTCCGTCCCGCTGTTAGCTTGGATGTGTAGTGAGTATTGGGTCACAACCTGTTCATGCGGAGCAACACCCGGGAACAATGGAATCGCTGTTTTCACTGTCTCAAAGTCGAGATAGCCCACTGGCCACTCCAGCTCATCCAAGCTGGATCGGATCAACTCCTGATCGATCAGCGGCTCCCGTGTCCGGACAGCCTGTGCGACCGCGGCTTGATTGTCACTGAGTTTGAAATCAGTAGGAATGCCTTGAATGGTGAACACACCCCTAGAGGTCAGTTCTTCAAACTTGTTCTCCCGAAGCCGGGGCAGTAGAAAGATCGGATCTCGCACACCGACGCCTACACATTGATCCTCGAAGTAATCACAGTCCTTGCAGGCGAAGCACCAGTGTGGGCTCGGCCGAGAGTTCCTCAGCAGCAATGGTCCAGTATGTTCACAGGTCTGATTGAACTCATCGGTCCGTTCAACGACCATCTCGGTGATGTCCGAGACGATGAATAGCGATGGATCATCCATGCCCAGTCGCCACTCACGGTTCATCAGCACAAGCTCGCACGATCTGACCGGGAGCCCCGACCTGCGGAGGACCATGCAGGTGTAGGCGAGGTCATCAATATGTTCGTCTTTTGGGCCATCATCGTCGTGTAGACTCGATTTGATCTCGCCGATGATCCAGCCGCCCTGAGTCCGGCGAATCCAGTCGGCGCGGGCCGCGTAACCATCCACCTCGAACGCGGCTTCAAAGATGACCTCAATAGCTGAATCGAGAATCAACTGTCTCGTTCTTGCGACTTTGCCCGCATAGACGCCGTTTGGGTGAAGGCTCTGGGCTCGGCGATGGACTTCCTTCCCCTCCTCCATGCGGAGTTGCTCGCCGGGCGTGGGTGTTCCACCTTTATCGCGCATCAGGTACCAGCCCTGAGTCGTGCATTCCATCGCGGTCAGGAATGCTTCCTTGGTGATCATTCGATTGGCCATCGCGAAACTCCGTCGCCTTCATCGTATCAGGAAAGAGGCTTGCCCAGTGCAGACCACGCAGGGGCAAGCTGTGTTGATGCGACTTCTTGCCCTATCTCAGACAAGCGCCAAGTCCGTGCAGCGGGGCGTTCAATGAGTCCACGGAGTTCCAGGAGCTTCGTGGTTCGGTTCCAGCCTGGGCGCTTACCGTTCTTCGGGTGGTACTGGTGCGTTTCCGGAAGTCGGGAGAATGCGTCATCCCATACTCGGTAAGTCCATCGCTTGGCGAGCATCGCGGAGAGCAGGCTCAGGTCGAACGCCATCGCGATAAATGGCTTCCGCTCGCTTGGGTCCCACGGCCGCTCGATGCCCTTCTCCGCATATATCGCCGCGACTGGGCCGTACTCAATCACACGCTTTCCCAGCGTGATGAGTGGATACATCACCAGCTTGCCGTTGACGATGTCCGCGCCGTTCGCGAAAATTTTTTCGAGCCCCTGAGAATCAACCAGTTCGAGAAACTCACTGATTTCTTCATCACTGATATCGT
>Ga0189277_10233_pt1 | contig 27905 bp, 40 predicted proteins | sample N26A32minimetaG_FD_130325 | JGI IMG/M metagenome (GOLD analysis project Ga0189277, IMG submission 130325) | Marine microbial communities from the Costa Rica Dome - N26 A3-2 mini metaG | ecosystem: Environmental > Aquatic > Marine > Oceanic > Photic zone | place: Costa Rica: the Eastern Pacific... | reverse complement strand
GGAAGTACCGCAGGACTCCTTGATAGGTGCTCGCTAGTGGCTCTGCACACCATTTTTCGAAGACCTTTGGGATCAAGGATTTCTTCCGTGACAGTCCGATAATCAAGTCGCGATGGCTACAGAGAATCGGCGTATGAGGCCTTATTGGCTATTGACCCAACTCCACAGGCGAGACATCACGCCCTTGGGATTCCGCTGATTCTCGCGATCCTGCCAATCCTCGTAAGCAGGCAGATCAATCTCTTCAGGCAGTGGCGCCCAGCTACCCATCCACACGTTGACCTTCTCCGGATTGAGGTTGCAGGGCAACGTCTCTAGCCAGTTGATGTAGTCGCGATTCATGATCAGTAGCTAGTTTTGGAGATGAGACGAGATAGCCGAGGGAACGGCGGTCTTGGCTCGGGTGATCTGTCCGACGGCTGGCCGGATCACCCTGTTTGCGATTTGGTGGCAACCCACACACTTCAGGCGTGATCAGGACGGTTACGAATAAGGGGTATCGGGCCGGGACGCGGATCTGCTCGGTGCGGCGGGGCCATATTCCTCACACCTAAGGCTCCGCTTGTCTGGACATGGGATCAGGCCCCGTTCTCAGCCATCACAAAGGCAGCAGCAAGCCAATCCAAACGGCCTGAATCGCTAAGTCAGCAGCAGATGCAGCAACAGCAGTAGTAAGAGGCAAACTGACTGAACTCTTGATTAGCTGATGGAGATGAAAATTAATGGACACCCCATCAGCGTTCGCTTTAAAAGCGACGCGGTCGTAGCCCAGAGAATCGCGGCTCATATCCAGCGCCGCATAGAAGAAGACGATTGGCTCCCCTTTCAGTCCAAGGAGGATGCGCTGCAGTCGTGGCAAAAGCTTGGGGGCATTCGCGTTCAGGTATTGAGGGCCTACGACCTCATCTGATCAGCGCACAGGCGGCGGACAACGTCTCCAGCCTGTCTTCTGCATCGTCTGCCAAGCCTCAATGGCGTTATGCAGCAGAATCCGCCGCCGAGTCACCGGCTCAGGAGGATATGGCGGCAACGCTCAGCAAGCGTCAGCAGCAGATGCAGCTACAGCAGCAATCGCGCACAAGCGGGGGCAGGAAACCATCTTTCATGAGAACTAAGCGGCCAACTGATCTTCGTATTCAGCAAGCTGAATTTCTAATTCCCTTATTTTACTTAAGAGGGTCCCAAATCGTAAGTCAGAGCCTTGGTGCGTGGAACTTATCAAATCGCGAGCAAGCAATAATCGATGGATCTCGATCTCTTCTTCTAGAAAATCACGGTAAGAATTTCCCACAACAATCCCCTAGTCGTATTGCACGTAATGATGTGAGGGTCTTCGCAGCTCACGCGTTTCTTTATCGTGCTGAATTCTCTGCAATCGGTAATAGGCAGAGACGCAGCGGGGGCACTCACATGGGACACGACATTCTTCAAGCTGACGCATTGCTACGTCGGCTTGATGATTCTCAGACCAGGTATAGGGAGTCACCGCAATTTGGGCGGAGGACCAATTCACAGTGCACGAATTCCAGAAACAATGTGGTTCAATCCGGAAAATGTCTGGGACTCAACAACACAAACTGTGTACTCAGTTACACGTCTGTCGGAGATCCAGCTTCAAATCGTTCCTAGCTACTGCTCGGAGTACAGCCACCCCTCACCACCAGACTTTTTTGGCGGCTCGTGAAAGCTGCGGTCTTTGTTGGGCATATGGATGGTCTAACCACCTGTCGCCACAGCTGTTTTGATTCGCGCCTTTATGTCTTGCAGCGTTGACCCAACAACACGTTCGCCTGATGGCAGCCACGCTTCCCAACGTTCGTAGTCGGGTCGGACGGCGCCTGGCATCAACGAAGCAGTCAGCGATGAGTTCACACAGCAACTCACCCGCTTTAAAAATACTGAGGGCAACCACGTCTGGAAGTCGCTCCAAAAGGAAACCAAGGGCCTGACCGCCAACGGATTGAGACACGGCTACGCTTTCCGCGCCCACAAGTGCGGAGAGGGGATGGACGTCTTCACCGCAGCAAACCTGATGGGGCACGACGCCAAGACCCACATCAAGCACTACGCGCAGTGGATTGACGAAACGACATTGGTGGACCGAGTGGCGCAGTGGGAAGGGGTACTGGTCTCACAGCCGGAATCACTTACGAAGCGTCAGCAGCGGATGCAGCAACAGCAGTAGTGAATGGACTGGAGATGGAAGGGGAAGAAGAATGGAGCTCTTAGAGATAAGACCAACGACTCACGGAGCAGGCAACGCGACAAGTCTGGAACCCAACACAGTACAGCCTTAAAAGACTTGAAATGTCCAAAAAAAACCTTAAATAGGGTTGTCTTTGAGTGTTGGACTCCTCAAGACAGCGAATACGGCTGACGACCTACGTCAGCAGTCGTATTCGTTCGTCTTTAAATCGTGACTACATTCACATCTCTATTGCCAGTACCTTATAAATATCGTGTCGCGTGGCTGAGCAAGTCAACGGCTGCGAGTCCGAGAGTGGTACTCCTCACCTCTTGGATTCGTATGCTTTGAATTTTATTTATCAATCCATAATACAATCAATTTTAAATTATTTCCGCACACATTTACCCTTATCCACAAATAACTGCTCTAGTGAGCGATAGTCGGTTGACCACGCGAGCAGTGTTGCAGCACCCAAGGCGAATCCTGTCTTTCTGCATGTCAAGGCAGGCATGACCGTGATCGTTGTGGACGGCAGCGACTGGCGGATGGCTGACGTGATCTGGGTGGATGGTGGCGCCAGAAACCCCAAGGTCCCGACCCTGTTTCAGGTGGCAGACGTGGACACTGGCGTCATCAACTGGGTCAACGCTGACCTTGTGACCCACATCGTTCCAAAGACCTGGATCACTGGCATCCTTGGCGTATGGATACGAACAGGGCGGCCACACTGATGACCCGCGCCGCTTGGAGCGCGGTAATCGCTTTACCAGTCCTTTTGTTGGTGAACTCGTTAGAGGAGAGAGAGGCCATAAGAGAGTGCTTGATGGAAGAGTTGATGGGAGAGCACGGCGACAGACAAGCTGCCGAGGCCTATTACAGGTTTAGAGGGGCAGGCGGCGATAACGACATCAGCACCTCGCTTGAGATTGCACGCTTGAACTGCAAAAGCGGTCGCAAACCCATTGTCTACTGAACAGTCATCATCTCCTTCACGCATTCGGCCACTCCTACCCCAACGCCACAGGCGAGACGACGTGACAGAAGTAGATGGGCTGGCCTCCTGAGGCGGGATAGCTGAGTACGCGAGAGATGCATCGCCACGATGTGAAGTACCTATCCGAAGCCTCCAAATGAACTTTCAAAAAGTGGCATGTGCCAGTGCGATCCACTCGCACCCAAGCCCCCTAAGACACATGTAGTGGTTTAGATGGAAATGATTCCATTCGTTCTGCCCGTCGTTGGCTTGGTCCTGGTGGTGGCTCAAATCGTCTACGGAGACGTACCTCAGAACCCTTAAGTAGCCATATCGTTCCAGTTGGCAGACGTGGACACTGGCGTCATCAACTGGGTCAACGCTGAGCTTGTGACCCACATTGTTCCAAGAGTTTGAGTTCTGGGCGCCGACGTGGCAGAAGCAGATGGGCTGGGCTTCTGAGGCGGGATAAGAATGAGTAAAACAGCTCTGGGCTCGGAAGTCTTATTCGTCGTAAGGATCAAATCATCAGCCAACAGGAGGCTGAAATGTTTGAAGTCCTCAAAGGCCATACGGCTAGCTGTCAAAGAAGAACCTGCCTGAAGTGGGAAATCAATGGCGAGCTTTCGGCAAATGACCGCAACAATCTGATGAAGCTGCTTTGTCAGGTGGACAAGCAAGCCTGCATTGAAGAACTGAGTGACGCGGACATATACGACGAGAGATAGTCAGCGGCTCACCCAACCCCGCAGACGAGCCATCAGCCCCTTGGGATTGCGCTGATTCTCGCGACCCTGCCAATCCTCATAAGCAGGCAGATCAATTTCTTCAGGCAGTGGCGCCCAGCCACCCATTCATAAGTTGACCTTCTGCGGCTTGTGGTTTCAGGGCAGCGTCTCCAGCCAGTTGATGTAGTCGCGATTCATGATCCGTGGCTAGTGGTGGAGATGAGACGAGATCGGCGAGGGAACGACGGTCTTGGCTCGGGTGATCTGTTCCGACGGCTGGCCGGATCACCCTGTCTGCGATTTGGTGGCAGTTCACACGCTTTAGGCGTGATCAGGACGGTTACGACTGAGGGGCATCGGGACGGGACGCGGATCTGCTCGGTGCGGCGGAGACACCATCGCTCGGAACTCCGCCTGTCTGGAAATGGTGTGAGGCCCCGTTCTCAGCCGAGGCCCCGCAGTGACTGGAAAGCCTAAAAACCAGTCACTGAGGAGGAGTCATGGAGATGGGCTGAGCTCAAGAAACTGGCTAAGGACAAGCGACAAGCCGTCCACCCACGACTGTCACAGTGCCAGTTGAGTAGGGATGCTTGTCTTGTGAGGAAAAACGCCTCACGGGGTGGAAACAAGGTCACACTCCCGGGAGACGTTTTGGAGCCCCTGCCTTCGGCGGGGGTTTCTTTTTGCCACGCGTTATCCACAGACCAAGTGGCCCCCTGCCTGCAGCCTCGAGCCTCGAAATGCCCCAAAAGCGCTACTGCTAGTGCTTCAAGGCATAAAAAAACCCGCTGTGACGCGCACATCGGGCCAGGTGATGGGGGAACTGACAATATGGCCCAGCTCTTAGCCACTGCCTAGCCCCACATTTGGTGTCTTAAGAGTCGGTACAGAACTTCACCGCACTATGTCCGGAATATGGATTTGTTGGCACTTCTGAGTCCAACGAGGCTAGTTTTGTCCAGTCCGGTCGGGTGATGGGGATCAACCGAAAGGGTTAGCGACCTCGGAGACACCTCCGGGGTTTCTTTTTGGGAAATGGCCTCCAACCAAAGATCTGGCTAAGGGTTGAGTTCAACCATCCCGATCTAAATGACCACTGGTTATCCAGAAACAACGGAGCAGGATCCCTCGGTGCCAATGCAACGTGGGGATCACCGCGAACGACTCGCAAAGTTCGTTGGCGAATTGTGGGCACAACGCCGACACGTTGCTGAGACTCGTCGCCGCATCGAAAAGAGATTCGCGGATGAGAACGACTGGTTTGTCCGCATAGACACTGAACTCGTCGACTGAAGTCTTATCCGGCCAACTGAGAGCTCAAACGGAGAGCGGCTCCCAGCACCCACCCGCTCAGGAGTACGACAAGCAAGACTTAGAGGGACCGAATAGACAGCGAATGCTCCGCAGGGTCCTCCTCCGACAAGGGATCCCAAGGTCCTTGTCGCGGTGAACCAGTCATTGGTCACAACCTCTTACGTCACTGATGCTCTTTGCTGCTCTTGCATCCGTTGTGATCGCCACCTGCTACGACGGCGATACCTGCACCACGACAACCGGAGAGAGGGTTCGGCTCGCCTGCATAGACACCTCTGAACTGCAGGGCAAACGAGCAGATGCCATCACAGCCATTGAGGCACGCGATCACCTCCGATCACTGGTCGTCGGACGCACCGTTGGCATCCGCCGAATCACCACGGATCGCTATGGCCGCACCGTGGCGGAACTATCTGTTGATGGCTCGAACGTCCAGCAACAGCTGGTAGTCAGCGGTCACGCCGACATCTATTGGAAGTACGCGCATCAATGTTCCTGGACGGAGGATCAGTAAAAGGACCAGCGTCATCAGCAAAATGACGACATGAAACGACTACTGCTGCTCTTGGTCCCACTGGTGTTGGCAGATCCAGCCATTGCCTTTGATGGGGGTTGGCATGACAAAGAGGAAAAGCCGGAACTTTCTACTGATCAATCAGAGACTCTTGCAAAGTATTCAGAGTTTCACCAATCCTGCATGGACATCCAAATGACCATGTGGGGAGAGGTTGCAGAATTAATGGAAGATCTGGCTACAGCACACTGCTACTGCGAATACACCAAGCTTGAGGACTTAAAAAGTATTACTTGGGCAGACAAGAATGCTGCCGACATTGAATGTGCCAACCAAGGCACAATCAGTAAAAAAGAAGCTTTCATCTGGTGGGCTCTTCCACTACACCGTCAACGCTTAGAAGACGAGCAGGAATAGTCCCAAATCCCTGCAGCTCAACCACTAACGCCTAAGGAAAACGCTGTCAACACGCCACTGACATAAGCCCTGCAGAAATTTTCTGTAATCCATCAACGTCAAGCAAACGCTGCCCGCTTGGCATCTGGACATGCACATGTGCGTCCAGCCAGCCGTCATTCATCAGCTTGTAGAGCTGCGAACGGCTTTTATACCCGAGGTGCCTTGCAGCAGCACTCACAGTCATGAGTTGCATTGCTCAGTCTCCCGATGTCTCTAAGTGTCCAAGGTTTTGACAACCAATGTCTAGAGGATCAACGCGCCTTTAGATGACCCACGTTGCATCAACAGGAGAAGTACCTGAGGCTTCACTCAAATTCTTTCCAAGCAACCAAATCATCGCCATCAGTTGAAAAATTATGGTATCCAGCCATGATCAATGTCTCAATTGTAGACGCACATAGCTGAGGGGAAAGATAGTTTCTGTCGAGCTCTATTTGAATCAACTTTGGAGACTCTTGATGGAACGGAAAGAGGTTTATAAGTTCCGGGTCAAATCCTTCGCAATCAGTCACCAAGACGTCGATTCCAGAAATTCCATAGTTTAAAAAAAGATTTTCAAATGTGCACGACGGAACCATTTCCCTGACTATGATTTCAGATGATGTTTCCGAAAACATGTGGAAATTTGTGTAAAGCGACCCGATGCCGCGCTGCCAAGAGTGGGCAACTTTTGGGTCAACGTAAGAAATTTCACAACGTCCATTAGTCTCGCTAATAGCTGTGTTTATACATGTCACACGGGGGCTACTAGCATGCAGAGAACAAAGCTCACTAAAAAGATAGTGAATTGGCTCAAGAAGGTATGCTTTGCAGTTTTTGCGTTGAAGTATTTCAAACAAAGGGTCGAATGACTTTCCGTCGTTAGCGCCAACTTGCAAGACACAAAAAGGATGATTGCCTGGAAAAATTTCATCTATTTTCTTCCGCAGCAAATCTCCCGCCACAGCCAAGTTCACAAAAAATCCCAAACATAGTAATCCATTACCATTGAAAGACCAGGCTATTCAAAACAGGACTCGTAAAGAATCAGATATTTCGCAATACATAGTGGCGCGTATTCATGCAATCGCGTCCTGCATCGCCGCAAACGATTCGGCATGGCGAACTGCAATGTCAATCGCCTGCAGAGCCCGTACACCTGTCGTGCCTTTAGCGAAGTCGGTGTAGGGGTCCACAAGGATCTCCAGCGTCCCTTACAGGCCGATCAGCAGGTCTGCAAAGTTGCCGTAAATAACAGCGGACAGGTTGGACCCTGAGCCCTTCGTGAGATTTGAGGGGACGTTGTTGCTGACCTCAAAACGCCGCCCTGCAATTTGGCTACGGCCAAGTTCAGTTCCATAAGGGCTGAGGAGGTACTGGCTCTGCGAGTCCTTGGCTTTGGAGAGGACCGCTTCAACCTTCGCGTTGGTGAGATACCCACAACTGGCAACGTCTGCGTTATCTACTGCGACCTCTTTCTTGAGGTCGAGGAGATGATCCAACGTCGGAGCCAATCCGTTTGTGCCGCCAGCTACCGAGCCAATGCCTGAGGTGTTCAGGATGCCTCCAGGTCTAGCTGCTGTTGCCCGATCGACCGAGTCGGCGCTGACGCTAGAGCCAATGCTCAGCTTTCGACTGGAAACTTTCAGGCAGTTGCTTTGACGACGAAAGTCATGACAAGGACTGCAATCGCGACGGTGCCACCGAAGTAGGCAACGTTCGTGTGGAGTCCTTTCATGCTGCATCTGCGGGTTATAGGAGTCTGCTGTTTTTTCTCTGGCCGATGGCTAAGGCTTAATGCCTAAATCTCAGGCACAGAGATGGCGGTCCTTCCTGACGGGAAGACGACCTGTCCCAAAAAGCGCATCAGTAGTGATTTAGGAGATTCACTTCTCCCCCGCCATTAGGGGGGTGGCGATGGTCCACTGTGGAGAGGACCTTTGGTCCGAGGACCCAGCGAGAGAACTCAACAACCAAATCTCGGAACTTCAAGCCCGAGTCGCCTTCCCGCAGCACTGGAGCAGCGGTGAGCATCAGCAGCACATCGAAAAGCTCCGTCAGCTCAGCTACGAAAAAAGCCGTCTGACAGATCGATCAGATGCCTCTCCTATGGAGCGAACTCATCACTGAAGAACTCTCCTACAAGTCAGTTGGTGCATGGCTTGCCAACGAATCACAGCAGCTTTACTACCAATTCACCGCATCCAAGGATGGCTCTCAAGGCGAGTCGATCGTCATGCGCAGCTTCCATTGGCGACCACCTGACGACCCGATTCCTCAGGGGAGTCAACTGATGACACGACAAGAGGCTCTGGAGAAATGGAATTCACTTAAGTCAATGGGTTGGAGGAGATGCGCCGGTCCCCTGCGATAGGTCAGTGAATGAGCGAGCCGAGTCCGTATAGGCATTCGGCAAATGGAGCAAAGCCAGCGGTAGTCCAGAGTGCTGTGATGAAACAGCCGAACACTCAGCAACTCCTGGCTCTACGGCTGTCTGCACTCGCGAGGGACAACAAGGTTGTCAATGCCATTCGCTGCTCGATCACTCAGGCCCCTGATGCTCTGGTTAAGGAGTTGATGGATGTTCATGGGTGGCCTGCGCATGAAGCTCTCTGTGCAGTTCAGCAGCTTCAGCAAGATGTCCTCGATGACACGACCGAACAGGTATCGGCGTGAAAGAAATCGTTCGCGACAGCCAAGATTTGTTTTGTGAACTGGAGTCCCAGTCAGCTCTTGCCATCGCTTGAAGTGAGGGCTCACTGGCATTCGATGCACACACGATTCGTATGACTACGTTGCGAGTGTCGTCCTCTTCAGGGACATGGGATTCGACGGTGTCGACAAGACAGACCGTTTCATCATTGCCGCTAGGCAACGCGCCGAAGCTGCATTGCATGAGACATCTCCAAAGCTGACGGCGCTTGAGAAAGCGATGTGGCTCAAGTTGAAGCGAGGTGAACGCCCCTGCAAAAACAGCAAGGCGTCCTAGAGAACTGCTCACCTGCACTAAAACAAAGAAGGAGGCCGCCCCTCCCAGGTGGAAGAGACGGCCTAACTCGCTCGCTTGTGCATCTTTAAACCCGTGATGTGATCAAGGGTTGAGAGGCCAGCCCACCTACGACAGGAATGGGGTGACCTCTCTTATGACTCGCTTCCGACACCCCTGTAGTGGCAGAACAGGGGCCATGCCGTATGCCATTGCTGGCGTCGGGCGAAGTGTCGGGCTTTCAGGTTCCTGGGCCATTACGTCCAGGTGTTGGGCTGGTCTCCTACGGGGCACCTACGAACGGCGCAGAGGAGAGTCGACTGTTCTGACGTACTGCAGTGTCTTCACAGACGAGTAGCCCACGGTTGGGTGGAAACTGTTGGAGCAGGGACCTAAAAGTCAGGCGACTTCTACGGTTTGCTCAGGTGGAGTGTCGGCCGTCATTGGCTCCTCCGATCTCGATGGACTAACTCTCTTCAGCGGGCACGCAGAGGGCAATCAGCCTTAACGCTCATTGCCTTTAGGGCCCAAACCATCCGATGTTGGTTTCGATTTGCTTGACCAGGGAGACCGGCTCAAGGACTTGTCGATCGACAGGGGCCAGCCGCAGGGTTAGGCACCTTCGGGGAGTCGTCATCAATAAGCTGCACTGTTGACACTGATAGTTATTACTAAGTCTATGTCTATTGAAATGGCTGATTGACCAGAGCTAGTGGTGAGTTGTCGATGGAAATAAGACATGACTTCAGAAGCAACAGCACTACAAATGGCGCTGCCTCTGTTCAACACCAAGATCACAAGTCACAGGTGCAAGCACTGCGGAGGTAGTGGTTACAAGAAGAGCAGATATGACGGCTACATGCACGTCTGCAGCTACTGCAGCGGAACGGGCAGAAAGCTTGTCCTGACTCGGAAGTACAACATAGAAAAAGGGCCAGCCTGACGCCGACCCTAAGTTCATTGTCCTTTCAAAAGATCAGGACATTTTGGCGAAGAGCTTCTTGTGGTAATCAACCACGTCCTGACAGCCGATAACAGGAGTGAAGTCCATTTCAATGCCGAACTGAGCACGCCATGGTGCGAAGTGCTCAAAGATTTGAGCATCACTTTCAGCTTTGAAGAGGATCGTCACTCGGCCTGCGCCAGGAGCGTGCACGCGGAACAACATTTCAAAGCCATCAAAGTTGTCCAGCTTTGCCATTTCGCCTGAATCCCACAGCTCACAGAAGCTCTTGTAGGCAGCCAGTTGGCCTTCAATCTCAGGAAACACGCAATCTGCGAGATACATCTGCATGGCAAGCCAAAACCAGGGGACAGCCACGTCGTAGCCACCACCGTTGCTCTCAACTCATCAGGTGCTCGCGTCGTGACAAAAGAGATACGCGATCGGGTCCTGCATCACAACGAATGGATCTTTTATGCGGCACGCCAACACAGCAGGATTCAGACCAGCTCCAGCCACCATGCTTCCCATAAATGCAGTGATTCTGTAGAGGCATGGATTAGGCCAGGGTCAAACCTCCCACTCCGGCGCAGAACAGCACCACCCGCCAAGCCGGTTGGCGCCAACACACCAACAACACAAACGCCACCAAAGCCAGACTGAACTCAGCACCACCGCGGATGCCTGTCTGCCAAACGGGCTGAAACAACGCCGCCAGCAGGATTCCCACCATCGATGCATTGATGCCAATTAGGGCTCGACGCATCGGAGCCAATCGGCCCAGGTCACTCCAGAAAGGCAACAGCCCGCCAACCAACAAGAAGGAAGGGGAAAAGAGAGCAAAGAGCGCCAATACAGAACCGGCGATGCCCTGAAGGCCAGGCTGCATATCAAAGCCAAGAAAAGCCGCGAAACTGAACATCGGCCCTGGCACCGCCTGGGCTGCGCCATACCCCGCGAGAAACTGCTGCAGGTCGATCCAACCGTTGGGTACCAAGGCTTGTTCCAGCAAGGGGAGCACCACATGACCACCACCGAACACCAAGGCACCGGTGCGCAAGAAACCACTGAGCTGCTGCACCAGCAGCGGTCTGGCCTCAGCAGACAGCCAGGGCATAGCCACGAACAGCAGCACAGCGAAACCAAGCAAAACCACCGACACCGAACGCCGCAGCGGAACCACAAGACGTTCCGGTGCCGATGGCTCCAGCTCAGGTGGCGTCAGAGCACACAACCCCACCAACCCACCGAGCAGCAGGGCCAACAGCTGGGACCAGACGCGAGGCACCAACAGCACCAGCACAGCAGCCGCCACCATCAAGCTGACCCGCTGCCGGTCGGGAGCCAGCTTTCGCTGCAGGCCCAGAGCGGCCTGGGCCACCACGGCCACAGCCGCCACCATCAAGCCATGCACCCAGCCACCGTCGATCCAACTGGGATGGGCTGAGAGCAGCGACGCCGCCAGCAGCATCAACACAGCCGAGGGCAAGGTGAACCCTGCCCAGGCGGCCAACCCGCCAAGCCACCCGGCCCGAATCAGTCCCAAACCCATGCCTACCTGGGAACTCGAGGGTCCAGGCAACAACTGGCAGAGCGCAACGAGATCGGCATAGGCATCAGCGGTGATCCAACGCTCCCGCTGCACAAAACGCTCATGGAAATAACCGAGGTGCGCCACGGGGCCACCGAAGGAGGTCAGCCCCAACACGAAGAACTGGACAAATACCTGCAACGTCCGGGAGATCACTTGGTTGGGTGTATTTCGTCCTGTTGTTTCATAAGTTTTCCGAGGCGGGCGAGGAGGTCGGTGGTGTCTTCTAGAAGAGCAATGTCGGAGTCGTAGCTGGGATCGTGGGGGAGGGTCTCTGGCTTTTGTTGTTGCACCTCCTCCAACAGAGCAATAAGGTCGATGACCGCGGGACGCAAATCATGTAGTGCCTCGCCGATATCTGTGATGTTCATCCAGTAACGGCTGCGGCGAATGCTCACTAAACGGACCGCAAGAGAGTCCTGAAGTGCCTCGTCACTAAAGTCTGGCGGCATTGATTGTGCAGGGGGAATTGAGGACCTGTTGACAGCCGAAAAGATGATGCCATCACTTGGTTAATGGCATGTAAAAAAAATAGATAAGAGAGTGGGTAGTGTGATCTAAGTCAAGCGATTAACGTGAATGACCATTCGTATTCAACGAAGTAGATCAACTTCGCCTTGATGTAAGGATAGATACAGAGCACAATCGAGCAGGTCAATGGTTTTCTGGCACAAGCGCTTCATTAAGCGGTTTAGGAAGAAGCTTGGCTTGAGCAAGTATCAGTACCTTTGGCTGACTTTTGGTAAAGGTTTAATGGTCGGATACATCCTCGCTTTTCTGTTGCACCGCTAGGGACTGATCAGGGGGTATCGGCAACACGTGATTTTTCTGCAAGTGCAGCGCCAACAAACCTGGTCCCCAAACTATGCCTGCAGCAAAAAGCCAGGACCAAAAGGGAGATCTCAAGAGAAGGTCTTGCAAAGTGCCTGCGCTTTTCGATTTGAATTTCTACTGCTTAAAGGTCAAGACTGGATTTCAGACTGATTAAGAGAACCGACTGGCAGGAGCTGTTTCCACGTGTTGTCTGGCTGTAGTGCTGAATTCACGGAAAGAGGAAGGCCACCCCTCGGCCCGCTTCTCCCTCAAGCCTCGACTTCAGTCTTTTGATCATCCTTCCGAGGAGCTTCTCTGGAGATTTGCTCGGCTGTCTCAGCGTTGTGATGGCAAGCGTTGGCGTTGGGCAAGTAGGCAATAGAAGTACATGCAACGACTTTCTGTAGCCATTGCGACCTGCTTACCGGACCTTCACGGAAGAAATCCTTGATCCCAAAGCTCTCCGGAAAATGGTGTGCAGCGGCACTGGAGATTCTCTATCAATGGTTCCTGCGACATCTCCTCTACGGCTGAGTGAGTCATCGCGGCAGCACGGGAGAGCGACCCGTTAGCTGGCAGACATCCAGTCCCCGTCCCACGGCAACTGTGGATGGGGCTGGCTTTCTGCGCTCTTCAGATCTCTGAAAAGAGTTGGTGCATTCGCACTAAAGCTCTGTATTGCAACGAACTTGTTTGCAGCGGACACCGCATCGCTCGGGGAGAACGTCGTTCTCCTCGCGGGTCCGTGGCCCCACGTCCTTGATTCGGTTAGCGGCTGTTTGTCAGCCCAACCGATAGAAGGGGCTGCCGTCACAGATGTCGTCGAGAATATTGGCCATCTTTCAGGTTGGGCGTGCGAAGGGCATTGCTGGCGTTCTTGGTTCTGATAACACTGCCTGCACGGGGGGCGGAGCCCATTCGCCTGCAGGTGATTCCATATCAAGTGAGGAGGCAAGAGATACCTGTCCTGCCGTTCTTGCTGCCGCCACCTCCCTTGCTCTTAGAACCAGCTAAACCCAAGAAGCGCAGGCGAAAAAGTGGTAGGCACCAGGTCTGGGAGGACGATTTTGATTGGCTAATGGATTAGTCATCCCCCTGTACCAGCCACGTCGGCGCCCAGAGCTTGCATTTCTTCTTCAGGTGCTCAAATAAAATTACATATATCGGCAACAATTTTTGCTTCGTGAATAGTAGCCGGCTCATTCCAGTCATTCCATTTCGATCCAGCACCAGTGAAATTAAATAAACGCTCCGTACATAGAACCGCAATGAAAAGAGGCTGTTTTTGAGGGTTTACGCCTGGAACTACAATTGAATCACCCATTTTTTGAGCGCGTCCAAAATCAAGTATTAATGGACCATATTTTCGGGTTTCAGCTATTGCAGGGACTGCAATCAAAAGAGCTACTACAAGAAAAGGAAGGCGATTCACGGTTCTACGTCATCAGAAAGGCTCTTTAGCCTGATTATTTAGTATTCATTGATGCACTCGCTACCAATCATTGAGAGCTACAACCATATTGCTCGCAGTTGATTTGCACATCTGAGAGCGGCGAGATCACCTCTGTGAAGGCTGGTGGTTTCGCTTGTCTAGCCCGCCTCAGGAACCCACAGCCCATCTCCTTCTGCCACGTCGGCGCCCAGAGCTTGCACTTCTTCTTCAGGTGCTCGACCTGCAGCAATGGGGCCACCACCGTGGACAGAGCTGCAGTGGGCGACGCTGCGCAACGTGATTGAGCTGGCTCAGGACAGCTAAGCCTCAGTAGCGAGCGAAGACAGAGGTTGTTCCGTCATGGGCAATGGCAAGTACCTCAAAAGGTTCAGCCTCGACGCCAGGCACCTCCATCCCAGGAGAACCCATTGGCATCCCTGGAACCGCCAGACCTCGGATATTGGGCCGTTCCCTCAAAAGGCGCTGAATCGCAGATGCAGGTACATGCCCTTCAATCACATATCCCTCCACATCAGCGGTGTGACAAGAAGCCTGTTGAGAGCTAACACCACGCTCCTGCTTCACGGCATCCATGTCCTCGGTGACATGGTCATCAATGCGAAACCCCGCCGAGGCGATGTGTGCTCCCCATTGAGTACAGCAGCCGCAACTCGCTGATCGATAAACCGTCATCTGCGGGCCCGCAGCACTGCTGGTATCAGGCATCGCAGCATCCCCTTTCACATCACCGTGCGCGTGAACAGGTTGAATCACCCAAAGCAGCGATCCGACTACGCAAGCTCCAACTAAGCCCTGTCGCGCAGAAGCTTGCCAACGGGCTACAGAACGCGATGCCTTCATGGAGTCGTCTACCAAGCGAACAGAGTCGATTTCTGGATTATCGCGACTTGCTCTGACTCGTCGGCGGATGCTGCGGCACAAGCAGATTGAGGCTTGGCAGACGATGCAGAAGACGGGCTGGAGGCGCTGACCTCCACCTGTGTGGTGAGCAGACGGACCCAAGGCTGTCAGGCATGGGTCCGCGTCCTGAGGAGTTTTCGCGTCACCTCTAGGACTTTTTCTTTGTACTCAAGTCATACCAGTCGATTCAGCGAAATTTGCTACCAAACGCCTGAGGTAATTGCGCAAAAAAACTCAGGTTTGTGGGCCAAGAGCTGGCATAGAACCTTTTCAGGCACGGCCCACGACTTAGAGCTTCGATGCCTTGGGGGCGGACATGAGACGCCGCCCCTCCACACACAGCAGCTACTGCTGTTGCTGCATCTGCTGGTGACGCCTGCTGCTCCAACTCGGGATGCCAACTCGAGGCAAAAAGAAACCCCTGCCGAGGGCAGGGGTTCGGGATCTGATCAAGCTTTGATCACTTGGTGTAGGACGCGCCTCTGTAGGTAAGGCTTGGGTGAGCATTGTGAGCGAGTTCTTCGCGGCATGTGTTGTAGTGCTGGCGGCGGTAGGTCAGCTCGACACAAGCTTTGGGTGAAGCTGCTTGAGCTTCGTAGGAGTGACCTCTGTAGAGAAGAGCAGTCATGGTTAGTTCCTCAGAAAATTCCAAGTCCCCGTTCAGTGGCTTGGAGTGTCTGCGCCCCATCGAAAGGGGTGAACGTTATGTAGCGGTTGCTACAGATCCTTTATAGGGGAGTGTCAACCCCTGCGTCGTTCAAACGGATACACAGCGCGTTTTTGGCACTAGCACCGCTCAACACCCTCCCCCGCAAGATTGGCGCACACTTTGGCGCACAAAAAATGATATTTAGCCGTTTTGCACTAAAAAAGCGGCCCGTGTGGACCGCTCAGATGTCAGTGCTGAACTGACTTTTTTGAAAAATGGAGCCAAGGAGACTCGAACTCCTGACCCCCTGCATGCCATAGAGGCACTTTGGACGCCAAAAACCACTGCAAACACTGGGCTGGCGCTTAATTAATACAAACTATGTGCGCAGAAAGGTGCGCAGAATTGTCCTACTTCAAGGCACCTATCAGGCTGAGATCACAGTCAAAATTGATCAACGTCGATTTGATCCTTGCCGATCTGCGACCTGAACAACTCTGCGGCAGTAAGAGATGAACTCCTCAGGGGGCATATCCCCCTTGGCGTCATTGGTCTGCCAGCTAACGATTTCAAAGTCAGGGACCGGCTCTGCTGTGACGTGATCAATCGTCGGCAGCAGAGAGAAGCGCCTCTTGTATTCAGCGCCCTCGGCCTTCGCGTCGTCGTTGTTGTACGTGCCAAGCAGCGTTGGATCGAGCTTGGACCCGTCGTATGGATCAGAGCCGTTACAGCGGTGAAATGCCTCGTTGATGGCTTCTATCGCTTGCTTGACGGTGTATTGACCACCACGCCTCTTGTCGCGCCTGGTGACTGCCACAGCCTTCCGCTGGATCAGTTCGCTGTACTTGCCATCGCTTACCCCAACCCAGCTAGGAGCACTCCAACTCACGCCACCACCTGTCATCCACTGCCCCCTGGGTAGCCATGACCCGAAAGAGAGTCACCGCCAGCGAGAAGAAACAACGCCATGAATGGGCGGTGCGGCAGATAGACGCCGGAATGGGTCTCAGCGAATTAACCGCCTTTACTGCCGAAACATGGGGGTGCTCCCGAAGACAGGCTCGCGATGTTGTGGCCAAGGCCCACAAGGACTGGCTGGACGCTTGTTATGGATCTGAGGAGATCGACCAGAGGGACTTGCTTTTCCAGCAGGTGGGACGGCTAGAGCGCATCGCCCGCAAGGCAGAAAATGCAGGTCAGTTTTCAGCGGCAGTCGGAGCCATTAGTGCGCTGAATCGAATGATGGCGTTGGGAGCTGACCAGAAGGGCTTCAGCGGTCATCGCCCTAACGGCCACTACCGGCGCTGATCCCATCTGGGGGTAGCTGACGAAGGTCCCGCAGCCTTTTAGTGATGGTGCAGAGGGTTGACCCGGAAGCAGCTCTCAGCTGAACAGACCGATCTGGAGGTGAAGCCGCTTCCAGATTTTTCGTTGGCTGATTTGAGTGTTGGCGGCGCCCCCCGCCTGTGCGCTGATCAGCCGGTGATTGCCTCAGCTTTTTTGGACCATGCTCAGATCTGCATCCTGACGAGCGTTGCAAGCTTCGGATTGAGCCAATGCCGGATCAGTCGCGCAAAGGCGTTTCATCAGTTCATCTTGATCGTGCTCGGACAATGAGCCGTCAGGAGACCATTTCAAGCAAGTTCTCCCTGTACACGTTTGGGGAATGAAGGAAGTGGCCACAAGACCCTCCTGTCTCGATTGTTGCAATTTCCCATCCGACACAAGCACTTCAATACCCCTGCCTGGGGACAAAAGAAAAACCCTGGAGAGTGACAGCTCCAGGGTTCGGCTTCCCTTATTCACAGGAGGAAAGCCTTGGCTGCAGCACCAAGGCCCTCGCTCGATGACCGACAGAAGTAACGGTGGATTCTGCCGATGGAATCAATCAACTCCTCTTTGGTGCGTGCCAATACCCCTGCCTGGGGACAGTTCAGTGCGTAGTGCTTCTGCCGCATCTCCATTCTTTCCAGGCCAGCCTTGGCGCGCTCCAGAGGGTGGCTAGCACCAAGGGAGTGACCGGCACCGCGGTGATCACGATGAAGGCCTGCAGGGCATCGATGGAGGTGCTGTCCCCCAGACCCGAGCCGATGCGCAGCAGCACCAAGGTAAGGCTGCCGATCATCAAGGCCCAGAAGAGGCGCAGCAGAGCAGGGGGCTCATTGCGGCCGCTCACCACCATGGCCGCGGCATAACTCATTGAGTCGGCGCTGGTGCACATAAAAAGCACCACCAGCACCAGGCCGATCGGAATCAGCAGACCGGCCAGGGGGAGTTGGCTGAGGATCGTGAGCAGGGCAGCGGCGGCTCCGTTCTGGGCCAGGGCTTCGCTGATGCCGCCCCCCGCCAATTCGAGATGCAATCCGGTGCCCCCCAGCAGGGTGAACCAAAGGTTGGTCACGAGCGGGCAGAGGATGGCCACCGCCAGCACCAGTTCACGGATGCTCCTACCGCGGCTGACTCCAGCGGTGAACAGCCCCATCAAGGGCGCATAGCCGAGGAACCAGCCCCAGTAGAACACCGTCCAGCCGTTCACCCAGTTCGCCGGCACGGCATTGGGAGTGAGGGCCATCTGCGGAAGATGGATCAGGTAAGTGCCAAAGCCACTGAAGAAGTGCTGCATCAGCCAGAAGCCCGGGCCTAACAGCAGCAGGCCCGCCGCCAGAGCCAGGGTGAGCCACACATTGAGTTCCGACAGCCACTTGATCCCTTTTTGAATGCCGCTGACGGTGGAGGTCGCGAAGACGGCGGTCAACAGCACCACCACCAGGGATTGCAAGCCAGCACTGTCGCTGAGCCAGGGCAGTTGGCCTGCGGCATTGCTGAGCTGCAGCGAGAGGAAACCCAAGGGGCCAACCGTGCCGGCGATCGCGGCCACCACAGACAATCCATCCGCCAGGTGACCGAGCGGACCATCCACCCAGCTGCGCGGCACGATGTTCACCAGCAGCGTGCGGGGACGCAGGGGTTCACCGCGTCGCTCCAGGATCGAGAAGGTGATCGTTGTGGTGGTGGCCACAAGAGCCCAAGCGAGGAAGCCCCAGTGCAGAAAACTCACCGCCAGGGCGGGATCCACGGCTGCGGCTGTGCTGCCCTCGACCCCCGCAAACACCGGTGATGGGGTCTGGAAGTGATACAGCGGTTCAGCTGCCGACCAGAACACACCACCCCCCGCCAGCAGGGTGCAGATCAGCACTGCGCACCAATCGAAGAATTTGAGACTGGGCTTGCTCTCCGCGCCTCCAAGCCGGAGTTTGCCGACTGGGCTGATGGCCAGGATCAACGCGATCAGAAACAGCAGCACCACCATCCACTGCCAGACCCCGCCGAGGGCATCACTGATCACGGCTTTGCCGTTGTCAGTGAATTGCTTGGCCAGCGCCAGGTCGATGGCCGACACCAGCAGAAAAATCAGCAGGGGAGCAGCCCCCACCCAGAGAGGGGGCTGTCGCCACCAGGAATGCTGGTTCGCGGGGGTGTCAGACATTGGATGAAGGGTGAGGGGTCAGGCGCGGACGGCGGCGCGTTGGTGGCTCCAGCAGGAGAGATCCACCGCTGGTTGTTCGCCACTGGCGAGGCGTGCCAGGGAATCACCGATGAGGGGGGCGAACTTGAAGGCCTGGCCGGAGCCTCCTGCGAACAGGCTCAGCTTCGGGGTGAGCCGGTCCAGCACGAAGTTCACGTCGCTGGCCATGGAGTAAGGGCTGATCACGGTCTCCACCCGCTCCTGCACACCCTCCAGTTCGTTGAACAGGAAGGTGTCGAGCAGCTCCACCAGGCGAGCGGGTGGCTCGTTAACCATGGCGTTGGGTTCGGCGACGCGCAGCTCCCGCGGAGCCCAGTCGATGCCCGCCTTGATCCGGGGGCGGCCATCCGCCGTTTGGCTGAGGACGGGGAATCCGTAGTAGAGGCCACCGTCATCGCCGCGCTCCTGCTGGAAGCAGAACCACTGGGGGTAGCGATCGGCAAGTGCCGGGTCGACGGTGTAGTGGGCCCAGAGCATGGGCCACACCTCCAGTTTGGGTGCGAGGCCTAGAGGTGCCAGCAACAGCTGGCTCCAGATCCCGCAGGCCACCACCAGCTGTCCGGCGGCGATGTGTTCGCCGCTCTCCAGGGTGACGCCACCGCCATCGGCATCGAGGCCCGCCACGGGGCAGTGCTCGATCAGCTGATGGCCGGCGTTGCGGGCGGTGTTGATCCAGTGGGCCAAGACCCTGTCGCTGCGCACGGCACCGGCGGTGGGCTCGAACAGTCCGGTGAAGCCCGGCTTCGGCTTCAGCGGGAAACGGGCCGCGATCTGCTTGGCATCGAGAGCCTCGTAGGGGATGCCCTGATCGTCCATGACCCGTCGGGCCCCAGGGATCGACCCCTCGATCGTCTCTTCATCCCAGCTTTCGCCGTAGAAGAGCAGGCCGTGGGTCTCCCGCAGTTGCTGAGCAGCGTGGTTTTCTTCCTCGCGCCAGAGGCAGTTGGCCTCCTGGGCGAGACTGCAGAGCACCGGGTCGGAATACATCTCCCGAAACATCCGGGTTTCGCCATAGCTGCTGGCTTTGGCGTGGGCCAGGGTCTGAGCTTCCAGCAGCACCACATCGCGCACGCCGCGGCGGGCCAGGGATGCAGCGCAGCTGAGGCCGGCCATGCCGCCGCCAACGATCACGACGGCTACTCGGCTGGGCAGGGAGGCGGGTGTACTCATTCGCCTTCTCCAAAGCTGAGGCCGATGGGCTCGGTGGTGGGTGTTGCAGCCACCTCCTCAAGGGCTGCTCCCACCGACAGGCCCTGTTCGCGCTGATTCAGATACTCGCTGGCCCGTTGGCGCACCTCATCGCGAACGAAGGCATAAACGTCTTTGGCACCCGCGTCTTTCCAGGCGTCGGGGGAGAACCGCTCGATTGAATCGGCGATCACAGCTCCCGCATTCACCAGAGGGTCCGGCAGCACCCGCACACCCCGGCGACGCAGGTCATCCGCCAATTGGGGTTGCTGGAAGGGGGCATTGGCGGCAGGCACCACGGCGGGGGTTTTCAGCGCCGTCGCCATTTCGGCGTTGATCAACCCCGAGATCGAGCAAGGCAGCAACAAGTCGAGGTTCAGCTCCCACCAGGCGCAGCTCTCCGGCAGAGGCGTCGCGCCGGGAAAACTGGCTTTCTCGCGGTCCAGATCCACGGTGAACACGGTCCAACCGTGCTCGACGAGATGGCGGGCAACGGTGCCACCAACGGCACCGCAGCCGTGCACGAGGGCCCGACCGGGACGGGCGTCGTTGAGGTCCTTGTCCAGAACGGCCTCCACAGCACCGAGGGTGCCGTGGGCGGTCGCGACACTGGCGTCCACAGGGCTGCCGACCGCCGCCAGCACATGGGGGGTGAGCGCCGTCAGACGCTCCATATCCTCCAGGCTGGTGTTGAGATCGCAGCCGGTGATCATGGCTCCATCAAGCGACTCCAGCAGCTCGGCGGTGATGCTGATCAGCTCATCCTTGACGGCATCGGGTTCAGCGGCCCGGGCAACGATCTTGCCGCCGGCAAAACCGGTGCCGTAAAGATCGTGCTTGTGGGTCATCAACCCCGCCAGCCGCTGGCCGTCTGCGATGCAGGCCTCATCGCTCGGGTAATTGAGCACACGCAGGCCTCCATTGGCGGGGCGCTTGGCATCGGTATCTTCCGCCACCACGAATACCGAGAGGTGGTCGGAGACGTGTTCCGCCAGCACCGACACGGTCGGCGCTGTTTTCTTGCCGCTGCTCATCAGGCCACCTTCTCCATCATCTGGTGGTGTTCGACGTAGTCGAGGCTCCATTCGCTGGGGGCTTCGGCGATGCGCTGCTGCAGGCGCTCGAACACCGTGTCTGCTGCGGTGTCGCCGGCAGCATTGGCAAAACTGTGGCGGCTCCAGCTGCGGATCGTCGCCATCAATCCGGCGGCGAAAGTAGCCGTGTCACCGTTCTCGTTCCATCGGCGACGGTAAGGGCACTTCACGTAAACGGTGCGCTCGTCCACCAGCCGCAGGCCGTTGCGGTAGGCGGCGCTGCTCTCGTCCTTCAGCGGAGCCATGAACTCCTCGGGGGACTTGTAGAAGTTCAGAACCGTGCCTTGTTGGTACTGCTCCTGGCTGATTAGGCCTTCCTCGGCCATGCCCCGCCAGATCTGGTGCAGCTGGTCGTGCACGTTGCGGGTTTCGCCGCCGTTGTGGCCGAGATAGAGCCCTGCTTCATCACGGGAGAGGTTCACCGTCAGCAGGCGGCCGCCCAACTTCAGTTCGCGGCTGCGCAGCTCGAGGATGTGGCCCCAGTCCTTCATCGCTTGGGCGGTGAAGCATTGAAGTGCGTCGGCATCACCGGAGGCCAGCACATGGGTATGGCTGTTCAGGGGACCGGGGGAGGTGCTCAGCCAGTGCATAGCCGTGGCGGAAAAACCGAAGCTCACTGAGTTCGGCGCCACAGAGGGCTCATAGAAGCTGCGGGCACTTACCAGCACCGTTGGCTTCGGATCCCGGGGGATCTGCAGGGCCAGGTTGTTGGCCAGAGCAATGTTGTCGTTGCTCGGAAGATCGTTGCCGATCAGCGTCAGGTGCGCCGATGGCTGATTTGCATGTAGGCGATCCAGCACCTGGTTCCAGAGCCCAACAGCGGTTCCACCGTCGGCAGCTCCGTAATCGATCAGGACATGGCTGTCAGCGACAGCCAGTTCATCTACACAAGTCAAGGCCCAGTCCGAGGCGGCTTCGATGCACAAAAGAGCGCCCTCGGTCTGCGCGCTGTAACCCGTGGTCATGGCGATGGCCATGGACCTCGTCAGCGGCAGGCCTCACCGTACAGACCATGCCCCGAGAGCCTTTGTATCCGTGGTTCTTCTTCAGCTTGCTTCGAGCAACTGGCGCACCTCAACCAGACTGATTGCTGAGGCAGTGGTGCCTCCGAATGCGTCGAGAGGGATGGCTGAGGGGCCACCCTCTTTTTTATTGCCGCCTGAGCGCGGATTACTGCTGTTGCTGCATCTGCTGCTGACTCAGCGATTGACCACCTGTCCCCCCAGGAGGAGGTCAGACACCATGGACACGCTCAGACATGGGTGCTGTCTGCTCGGATCTCCTGCAGTGCAGTGGCCTTGCTGATGTTTAGTGGCTTTACGGTGTCAGGCGTGAGCACCGGGCCTGGCTCACAGATATCGTCAAGAACGCTTGCCATGAGCCAGCACCAATGTTGTCTAGTTCGTGTTGTAGCCAAAGGCGATGGTGAGACATTTCTAAACCTGCAGAGCGGGCACAGTGTTGTCGCCCCAGTAGCTCCAAATCTGATTATTCATGGCTGTAGTTGAGCCATCTCCAGTCGTCATGTTTTGGATCTGACTGGTGCTCAGGTTGCCTCCGGTGTAGACCGCCTCAAGGGTGCCTTTGGCGTAGATACCGATGCCGGTTACGCCGCGCGCTGTGACGTTGTCGGCTACTGAAATGTCCGAAGTGAAGACACCAATGATCTTGATCTCGTCAACAGCGTCTAAGCCTTCAATGAAGTCCGCTTTCTCTCCATTAGGGCTATTACCTGCTTTACCGTACCACCAATTACTTAAATGCTGGTCGGATTTGATTGCGATTAGATCCTTGATGCTGTCTTGTTGTGATTTAAAAGTGTTCCACCCGAAGTCACCGTGAAGTTCATCCGATCCACTACCGCCATCAATGATGTCGCGACCATTTCCACCGTGAATCAGATCATTCCCAGATCCACTGCTGATTAAGTCCCATCCAGCAAGACCCCTCAATGTGTCGTCATCTTCGCTACCACTAATTGCTGAACCTTCAGGGAGGAGAAAATCACCCTTTTCAATCTGTTTTCCCTGACCAATTTGGCCTGAAGAGTCAACCTGTATTACAGCACTAATTTTTACTTCCGCCTCCCATGTAGAAGCCTTGACGAGGTTGATCACGTTCTGAGATTCAGTGAGAAAATGCCTGCCATACTCGCGTAACCAATTTTTTGTTATGTCTACAGAAGCGGTGGTCGAAAACTTCAACGGTGCTTCGAGCTTGAAAAATGCAGTCTCCTCGAATCCAGGTGAATGCGCAAAACCATAATCCTCTCCGCTAAATCCGCTAAAAAAGCCGGATTGGACTCCCTCGCCAGAATCGACGTCTGGGGAGATATATCCACCTATTCTGATATCTATCTCTTGCACAAATGCCCCGTTATTATCGACATCTAAATAGACATTCCCATAGTTATAGCCGCTGCTTGTAAATTGATATTGGAAAAAGCCTTGATAGCCATTTTTGCCTATCCAAGTGCCCTCGCCATCTACCCGTTCCTTCCAGGTTCCTGACGACATTGAATCGGCATCAACATATATACCGTTAAATAAAATTGACAATGCCAGAACTAGAAATGCGATTAGTATTTTATCATTGCTTAAGCTTACCCTCGCCCGACTAAGCGCCTACTTTTTTTCTTAGCAAAGAAAATTCGAGAAGCTAGTACTCTCGGGAACCTTCTCGATCCTCGGCCATTTATTTGTAATTGGTTAGCCCTGTTTTGCCTTACGCCTGGAGAGGGGGGACAGTGTTGTCGCTCCAGTAGCTCCACATCTGATTATTCATGGCCGTTGTTGAGCCATCTCCAGTTGTCATGTTTTGGATCTGACTGGTACTCAGGTTGCCTCCGGTGTACACCGCCTCAAGGGTGCCTTTGGCGTAAATGCCAATCCCAGTGACACCACGCGCGGTGACGTTATCGACCACTGAGATATCAGGCGTGAAGACACCAATGATCTTGATCTCATCAGTGGCGTCCAATCCTTCAATGAAGTCAGCCTTCTCTCCGTTAGGGCTGTTGCCAGCTTTTCCATACCACCAATTACTCAAGTGCTGATCAGACTTGATGGCAATTAGATCCTTGGAGCCATCTTGCTGATCCAAGAAGGTGTTCCAACCGAAGTCACCGTGTAGCTCATCTGATCCACTACCGCCATCAATGATGTCGCGACCGTTGCCGCCATGAATCAGATCATCGCCAGCTTTACCAAACAATTGATCAAAGCCAGCCAATCCGCGAATGGTGTCTTCATCAGAAGTACCGTTAACAATAGAACCGACAAAACCAGAGTCGTATTCTGATTTTTCAACCTGCTTGGCTTGGATTACTGAATCAGAAGTTGAGCCATTCTTTTCAGAATTAATACGGACGACATCACTCCATGTACTAGTCTTTAGACTTTCGAAGCGAAGATAACGAGATCCCAGATATGAATTATCCTGAATATTTATCCTTTGCGAAAGCGGCTGAATAGTGGAGTCTTCGTTTAGTGATTTTATTGAAAATGTTAAATATTCAGTTGATTCTTTGATATTATCGGAGTGAATCTGTATAGATATGCTCCCATCGCGAACTCCTCGATTAAATTGCATAGTCCCGTACGATTGGGAAAATGAATAATCAAGACCCTCGGTCGCTGTATTTCCTGTCACTTCCCATCTGATCCGATCAACTTTGTTTATAAATCCTCGTCTCGAAAGACTAATAAGATAATTCCCTTTCCCACTTTTTGGTTCAGTAAACTCAAGTGATTTTTCAGATACACGATAGAATGAAGAGACCCCGTCACTTTCGTCACCGTCGTCTTTGATGGTGAATTGAGCCGTAGAGGATCCAGTAAAAGTATAAGCTCTATTATTTGTTGAAAGGTCCAACAGAACTGTCTCATCTGACTCTTTAATTGAGTCGTTTATTGTCGTCAGGTAAATATAGTTTGTGCTAAGTCCTTTTGGAAAATAAATGCTTCGACGAACATTTTTATAGTCAGAACCTCCTGTCGCGCTTCCTCTAACCTGTTTTACGGACAGGGTTGCGGGAAGTTGAATATTGCCAGATCTTGTGACTTTAATTCTTAAAAAATCTCCTTCAGTCCCATTTACGCCTTCCTCAAGTGTGAAATAATTGTATCTACCCCCATCATTATCCTTAATAGTGACAATTCCAACGTCATCAGCAAACACGGTCTGTACATCAGGGTGTTGATCAAGAACCGTGATTTTTAGCGGCACTAGTTCATCTTCTTCCGCAATAGGGTCGTCAATAGTGGGAAATAAAGCAGTCTTTCTTGTCTCACCTTCCCCGAAGCTAATGACCCTCGAATAGTTAGTAGGAAAGTCCAGACCTGTATACGCAGCAGCATTATCACCAATTCCATAATATCTATGCCTAATAACACTTACCCTCTGGGCTTTACGTGACGTACGAGTCACAACTACAATGCCATCTGAGCCTTCTTTAACGTTTAGATCCTGAATTTTGTAATTGCCTCGATCATCTAAAAATCCATTGCCATTGAGATCGTGAAGGAAGTACTCTTCAGCGCCGGAATAAAAAGGGTTCAGAGATGTATTTAATGCGCCGGAGATCGCCTCACCATTAGACGTGTAGTGCCTATGCTGAAATGTATTATTAGGATGTCTCCAGATTAGTCCAAAGAAGGTTCCTGCGAACTGAGGCCCCCATCCAAGTCCACTATTTGTATTCGGCCTCGTAATTGCTAACGGTCTTGATGAGTAACTAGTCCAAGCTGAATTTGGAGATATTTCTAATTGACTTCCATCTTTGAGGTCGCTAAAGATAGCCTTGTCTGAAAGATTCCCAGACCAATAAAAAGTTATTTGATCGCGATCATTTCTTAGGCTTACTGGCGTCGCCATCTCTAAATTTTGGAGCCTCTCTATCTGTGACTGATCTTAGGCGTATGCCCTGTTGCAGTCACATGCAAAGTCACCGAAACCGTTTAGCAAGAGAGCGCAAACAGACCACCTACGGCCATTTGGCGCACACTTTGGCGCACAAAAAATGATATTTAGCCGTTTTGCGCTAAAAAAGCGGCCCGTGTGGACCGCTTAAATGCCAGTTCTGAACTGACTTTTTTGAAAAATGGAGCCAAGGAGACTCGAACTCCTGACCCCCTGCATGCCATGCAGGTGCTCTACCAGCTGAGCTATGGCCCCATGTCGACGTGGTGGCTTCAGAGCCGCCGTCGTCGTGTCACAGCTTACACCGCGGGAGCCTCAGACCTGGCGCCAGACGGCAACCAAGCGACCCTGCACCTCCACCTGTTCGGCGGGAAGCTCAATCGGCTGGTAAGAGGGGTTGGCAGCTTCCAGCACCACCGTCGCCCCCTGTCGATGGAAATGCTTGAGCGTGGTGCCACTGCCAGCCACCAGAGCACTCACCACCGTGCCGTTGCGCAGCCGCTGGGGATCCTGCACCGGCTCCATCAACACCACATCACCATCGGCGATGTGGGAGTCGACCATCGAGTCGCCATTCACCGTCAGGGCAAACAGGCCACGGGTCTCCAGCACCGGCGCCAGGTCCAGATGCTCCTGAACATCATCGAAAGCCGTCACCAAGCCACCAGCGGCAACGGCGCCCAGCACGGGAATCCCGGCGGCACCCACCATGTCGCCCAAGAGCTGCAGCGTGCGCGCCTGGCCTTCCTGCCAGGTAATCCATCCCTTCTGCTGAAGATGGCGCAACCGGCTCTGAATCGGCGCAGGAGAGCGCAGTCCCATCGCCTGCATCATCTGGCGAATCGAAGGGCTGTGGCGATGGGTGCCGATGTAGTCCGCCAGCCAGTCGTAAAGCTCTTGCTGAGCAGTGGTGAGGGACTCCTGGGGGGCACGGGTCACCGCAAGAAAAGGTTCGGGCAATACATTTGTACCGTTCCTTGCCGTGTGCCGCAAGCGCAAGCTCAGTTCAAACCAGTTTCCACACCGCAGCCTCGGGAATGCTCGGCGCCAGGTTCAGGTCTTTGGGCTCCTTAAACACCACACGCCATTCCGGAACCCGGCAGGAGACATAGCCGGGATGCTCAATCAGCAGCCCCGGCTGCTCGGTTGTGCTGGCCACCCAGCCCGACATCCAGTGCCCCTCCTCCGAGAGGCCACCTTTGAACCAAACCCAGCAGCGTTCCTTACGCATCGCGATGCTCTTCAGCGGTTTTTGTAGGACTCAAGCTGTTGCGGACAGGCCGCCATCAGATATCCCATCAACTGCCCGGTAATACGGGACTTTTCCTGATCGGTTGGTGCGTTGGGAACATCCTCGTAACGCATCGAGGTGTCGCGCTCAAACATGGCTTTGAGCTCAGGATCCGGCAAGGCGTAAAAAGCATCCACACCCATTTCACAGATTTTCTCGGCCGTCCATCGGGCGATGATGCTCTGCTGTTGTTTATCGGTGGCCTGATCCGCTGACGCTGCCACCGCATGGGCGGTGACGATCAACGGCACCAACCAGCGGTGGATCACCGTCATAAACCACCCATCAACACCGCCAACAGAGCCTGCTGCGCATGCAGGCGGTTTTCTGCCTGATCAAAGATGCGGCTTGCCTTGCCCTCCATCACCTCGGCGCTGATCTCCTCACCGCGGTGAG
>Ga0189277_10222_pt1 | contig 31022 bp, 24 predicted proteins | sample N26A32minimetaG_FD_130325 | JGI IMG/M metagenome (GOLD analysis project Ga0189277, IMG submission 130325) | Marine microbial communities from the Costa Rica Dome - N26 A3-2 mini metaG | ecosystem: Environmental > Aquatic > Marine > Oceanic > Photic zone | place: Costa Rica: the Eastern Pacific... | reverse complement strand
GTAGGAGGAATTTGATGAACGGGTGAAACTCCGTGTCCTTTTGTAGTGAATATTTTTTAGCTTCGGCTTATCACTCAAACTCTTTGCATGATAGCTACTATCACAACTATTATCTTCTTAAATGATTTGGGGTTCTGGGGGCTCTTAGCAGTGGTTATACCGATAATAATTCATCTATTTAATCTTAGGAGGGTAAAAAGAGTTGAGTTTTCTAATACCACTTTGTTAAGGAGAATTAAGGAAGAGAGTTCGGCAAAAAGAAAGCCTATAGAATTATTGGTGTTGTTTAGCAGAATTATGGCGATATCCTTATTGGTTATTGCTTTTGCTCAACCGGTTATTAAGGATGATAGTACCAGTGCTAGCCTTGGGACCGATGTGCTCATTTATCTAGATAACTCTTTAAGTCTGTCTGCGCAAGGAGATAACGGAGCGTCTAATTTTGATGAAATAGTCAATGATGGAAGTTCAATAGCTGATTCTTATCCTGAAGGCGCGTCTTTTCATTTCGTAGAAAATGCATACGGGAATTCCTTAACGACTGGCTTTACTAGGGAGTCCTTGAAGGAGCTTTTGACGGAGGTTGAGCAGGTTGGTGTAGATAGAGATGCTCAGGAGTTATATAGCAGGATTAAGGGTAGTGATTTTGTTGGTGATGTTTACCTTCTTTCTGATTTTCAGGGTAAATCCGATTTTACCTCCATTAGGAAAGATAGTGTCAACCAGTACTTTGTTAAGCTTATTCAGTCGGAGTCATTGGATAATGTTTTTGTTGATAGCGTATTTTTGGAGAATTCTTATTTATCTGGAAAGTTCTCGAACCTGCTTAATGTTACGTTGAGAAGAAACTACAGAGATAATGAGGAAGTCAATATTAAATTGTTGATTGATGGTCAGCTTTATGGGACTGGAGAGGTTGATTTTGGAAATCAGTTGGTTGCTAATCATGTGTTTGAGTTGCAGGGTGCCTTGCCAGGTCTGGAAAGGATAGAACTACAAATTGAAGATCCTACCTTACAGTTTGACAACTCTTTCTATTTATCAATTAATAAAGTTGATAGGGTAAGAGTAATAGAAGTTTATGATGAGAATTCTCCCAGCTTTCTAAGCGCTCTTTTTGAAGATAATGAGGCCTTTCAGTTCGATAGAATAGATTCTAGGTTTGTAGATAATGAATTATTGTCCTCAGCTAATTTTCTGCTTATAAATCAAATCCAAAAACCATCTAATCAGTTGATCAGTTCGGTGAATGGCTTATTAGAGTCAGGTGGTACGGTTGTAGTTATTCCAAGCGCTGAAAGTGGTGAGGGAGAGCTGTCTCGGCTAGGGATTAGAGCTAATGCTGAATCTCAAGAGAGGGTTAAGCTATCTTCTCCAGACTTTGAAAACCCACTTTATCAAGGTGTTTTTGAAGATGAAGACGAGAATATAGAAATGCCAGAGGCTACCGTTTCTTTTAGGGTGTTAAATTCAGAACTTGATTATCTACAGTTTGTAAATGGACGGAGTTATCTTTCGAAAGTTATTTCAGATGGAAATCTCTTCTTTTTTGCTTCTCCGTTCGATATAAAATATTCTTCTTTCCCTAGTCATGCTTTATTCGTACCAGTTATGTATAAATTGGCTTTAGGTAGTAAGGTAAATCTCTCTAACCTTTACTATTACACTGACAGTGAAACGGTATTTTTTCCAATAGATGAAGTTAACCCTGGTTCCATTTTTCAAATGAGCTCGGAAGCTGGCCAGCTTACTCCAGACCAAAGAATTGATGGTGATAGATTAGTATTGGAGATTCCGAAGGATTTAATAAGAGCTGGTCATTATTCACTTATGCAGGGGAGTGAGTCCGTTGGGACCCTTTCTTTCAATATTCCGAAAAGTGAGTCCGACCTATCACCATTAGATCCTGCCATCTTTAGTGAATTGGCCGAACTAAATCATGTGACTGTAATGGGACTAGAAGGGGATGGAGACGTAAAGAGGTTTCTTGAGGCTAAAATTATAGGTAAATCTTTGTGGAAGTATGCTTTGCTTGGAGCTCTCTTTTTTCTTTTTGTGGAAATAATTTTAATCCGATATTTGTAGCATGGAGTTTTTGATCCGTTCCGCTCAAATTATAGATAAGTTTTCCCCATTTCATCAATCTCAAAAAGACATTTTAATCTCTAATGGGATCATCAAGCAGATTGATGACAATATTAGTTTTGATGGGGAAGTAATTAGTGCAAAAGGCCTTAAGGTATCGATCGGTTGGATTGATATGAGAGCACATTATCAAGACCCAGGTAATGAACATAAAGAAGATTTAGATTCTGGATCTGCAGTTGCGGCTGCTGGTGGGTTTACGGATGTAGTCCTTCTTCCAAATACACAGCCAGTAACAAGTTCAAAGAATGCTATTTCTTACTTTTCTAAGTGGAATAAAACCTCTTCGGTTCAACTGCATCCTATGGCTGCAGTAACACTGGAGTGTGAGGGCAAAGAGCTAACAGAAATGATTGACTTGTTTACGGCAGGTGCAGTTTGTTTTGGAGATGGATTAAAGCCGATATGGCATACTGATATCATGCTTAAAGGCCTTCAGTACTTACAAAAGTTCAACGGGCTGTTAATAAACAAGGCAGAAGATCAGATGTTGACTGCTTTTGGCCATATGAATGAAGGTCATTCCAGTACATTGCTTGGACTAAAAGGAATGCCAGTTTTGGCCGAAACGGTTATGATTGATCGAGATCTGAAGTTGCTAGAATATGCAGGTGGTAGGCTGCACTTTAGTTTGGTTTCGAGCAGAGAAGGAATTGAGCTGATTAGAGCAGCGAAATCTAAAGGACTAAATGTTACGTGTGATGTAGGTGTTAATTACTTGCAGTTCACGGAGCAAGACCTTTCCGATTATGATACCAACCTGAAAGTTAACCCTCCATACCGAACCGAGAATGATAGAATTGCTCTTATTGAAGCGGTCAAGGATGGAACTGTAGATTGTATAGTGTCGGATCATATTCCACATGATGAGGAAAGTAAGAAACTCGAGTTTGATCTAGCTGACTTTGGTTCTAGTAATCAGCAGCCTTTCTTTTCAGTTTTATCTGAAGTATTTGGAAGCAGAACTGAGGATTATATAGAGTTATTCACTACCAAGCCAAGAGAGTTGTTGAACATGCAGGTGCCTAAAATTGAAGAGGGACAGAATGCTTGTTTGACACTATTTACTGAAGATGCGTGGACTTTGGACTCTCAAACCAACAAATCCAAGAGTGTGGCATCTCCTTTCTATGGTAAGCAACTTAAAGGGAAAGTCTTGGGAATAGTTAATAATGGTCAGTTGATATTGAATTGAAATGAAAGTTAGACCAATTATTCCTCGCCTAGGAGTTCAGTATGGAGCTGTAGGAGGCTTAATGCTTATGCTAGCCTTTGTTATTTTTCACTACCTAGGAATTCCTGGATGGAGTCTAATAACTTTGATTATCTCTGTAGTAGTTATAGGTTTCTTTACCTTTCTACCAATCAAGGAATTCAAAAAATATCATAACGATGGCGAACTCCGGTTTTACCATGGAATGTCCATTGCTTTTTTGAGCTATGTGAGCATGGCACTGGTTTTCACCCTATTGTATTTAATATTTATTAATGTGATTGAGCCTTCTTACTTGCAAGATAAGTTGGACTTTCAGAGAGAACTGGTCATTACTCAGAAAGATCAGTGGATAGATCAGTTCGGAGAAGATAGCTACAATACTCGGGTAGAAGGCCTAAAAGAAATTTCAGCCTTTGATGATGTCTGGAGCGAGTTTATTAAGCGAGTACTCATAGGTTTCTTTTTGGCTCCAATATTTTCTATAATTCTGAGAACTCACAAGCCCAGATAAATGCGTTAATCTTTAGTATATGTCGTTCAAGGAAAAATTTCGTGAATTAGATATTTTGGAGTTAACTTGATGTTATTAAGAATTTTTTGAAACTATCAACCTTAATCATCAAACAATGGAAAACGAGATTTCTACCGGACAATACGCTAAAAAGTGGGGGCTTATCTATGGGCTTGTAACCTTAGTAATAGCTCTAGTTCCCTTAATTCTTGAGGTTCAAGCTCAGTGGACTGGTTTCTTACTTATTGCAGTTGCTATTTTCTGCTATGTTATGGCAACTAAAGAATTCAAGCGAGATAACGGTGGCTACATGACCTTTGGAGAGGGCTTTAGAATATGTATTACTGCCGCCCTAATTGCTGGGGTTTTGAGGAGTGTAGTAAATTACATTTATGTAAAAGTTATAGATCCTGGTGTAACTGACAGAATTGCCCAAGCCATGCAAGATGCATGGAGAGAGCAGGGAATGTCTGAAGAGCAAATTGAACAAATGAGTGGCTTTTCTTCAGGATTTTCTAACCCAGAGATTGGTTTAATTGTTGGTATCATCCTAGTTTTGTTAGGTGGGCTGATTTGGGGATCCATTGTTTCAGCTATCAACAAGAACGAAGCAGAAGAATTCTAAATTGATTGATCTTTCTATAGTAATACCGCTCTTCAACGAAGACGAGTCACTACCAGAACTCATTGAATGGATAAGCCGTGTGAATAGGTCACATGGCTTTTCTTATGAGATAGTGTTGGTAGACGATGGAAGTACTGACTCTTCTTGGCAGGTGATTCAAGCGCTGAGTAAGACCCATCCAATAAAGGCACTACGCTTTGGGCAAAATAATGGAAAGTCGGCCGCATTGAATACGGGTTTCAGAAATACCAGCGGAGAGGTTGTTATTACAATGGATGCAGACCTTCAGGATAGCCCTGATGAGATTCCCGAACTTTATAATATGATTAAGTCGGGTCAACATTTAGTGTCTGGTTGGAAAAAGAAAAGGCACGACCCAATTTCTAAGACATTACCTTCTAAGTTTTTTAATAGGTTAACTAGAATCATTTCAGATATTAAGCTCCATGATTTTAATTGTGGATTAAAGGCTTATGACAGCAGGCTTGTGAAAACGCTAGAAATCTATGGTGAACAGCACCGCTACATTCCGGTTATTGCAAAGCGAAATGGCTTTGGGAAAATAACGGAAAAGGTAGTTGAGCATAGAGCTCGAAAGTATGGGAAGACAAAGTTTGGGTTAGAGCGCATGTATGGCCTTCTAGATTTGCTTTCAATTACTTTTGTAGGCAAGTATAAAAAGAAGCCTATGCACTTCTTCGGTAGCCTGGGCACTCTTTCATTCCTGCTCGGATTCTTAATGGTGCTATGGATTGTATGGGAAAAGATACACGCCATTTATATTCTACATTCATCTGACTATAGAGATGTGGTTGATCAACCTTTGTTTTTTCTTGCAATAGCTGCAATTATCATTGGTGTGCAATTGTTTCTGGCTGGTTTTATAGGAGAAATGATGGTAATGAACAACACACGTAAGAGCGACTATATTGTTGAAGAAACCATAGGTTTAGACTAATGCTTTTCTATTCTGTAGTTGTTCCTGTTTATAATAGACCACAGGAAGTTGCTGAACTACTTGAGTCATTGACCCAACAGACCTTTACTAATTTTGAAGTGTTAATTATTGAGGATGGTTCAACCAATAAGTGTTTAGATGTAGTGGATACTTACCGCTCTAAGTTGAATCTTTACTATTTCTTCAAAGAAAATTCAGGTCAAGGGTTTACTCGTAACTATGGTTTCGCAAAGGCCAAGGGTGATTACATTGTAGTATTTGATTCCGACTGTATTATTCCCAAAGACTACTTTAAAGAAGTAGATTCATTTCTAGAGAGTAATAAGGTAGATGCCTTTGGAGGGCCTGATAAGGCGCACCCAGACTTTAATGACCTTCAAAAGGCGATTAGTTATTCAATGACTTCTCCTTTAACTACTGGCGGTATTAGAGGTAATAAAAAGCATGTTGGTAAGTTTCATCCCCGGAGCTTCAATATGGGGATTTCCAAAGAAGTATTTGAGAAAACCCAAGGGTATAAAATTACCAGAATGGGTGAGGACATTGAGTTCAGTATTCGCATACTGAAGGAAGGTTTCTCAACAGCGCTCATTCCTAATGCTTTTGTTTACCATAAAAGACGGACGAGCTTAAGTCAGCTATATAAGCAGCTTCATTTTTTCGGAAGGGCTAGGATTAATGTAAATAGGTTTTGGCCTGGTGAGGTAAAATTAGTGCACCTCTTGCCTCTATTCTTTGTACTGGGTTTGTTAGTTTGGCTTTCAACCTTATGGCTATATATGCCACTGTTTAAGGTTGGGGCGGTTTTGCTCTGCCTGTACTTTACTATTATATTTTGGCATAGCACTTTAAAGAGCCACAATATTAATGTGGGCTTTCTCAGCATGATAAGCTCTTTTATGCAACTCCTTGGTTACGGTATGGGAATGATTGCAGAGGTAATTAAGCCCAGAGGAAATCAATTCTTTGCGCAGAAATAGATAATTTCATTTGCAGGAAGCGCATACCTGTTTACTGTTTCTGTAGGCAGTTCCATCACGTATCTATCTTCTGTTACTTTAAAACCCGCTTTTTCTAACCTTTTCCCGTAATCTAGACCGAAGAGTCTCACGTGATCAGATTGCCAGTAGATTCGCTCTCGCTCTTTCGGGTCTGTAATGCTTGGATCTTCTAGTGTTTCTTGGCGGCTATAGTCCTGCGGAGATTGGATAATTGCCCAGCCTCCAGGCTTTAATACTCGGTGAATCTCGGACATCGCTTTTATATCGTCATCTACATGCTCCATTACATGGTTGCAAAACACCACATCGAACGTGTTGTTATCGAATGGTATTTCATGAACATCCATTTTTACATCTGCTAAAGGAGACTCTAGGTCGGCAGTGGTATAGTCTAGATTATCCATTGCCTTAAACTTATCTATAAAGCAAAGCTCAGGGGCGATGTGCAACAGCTTTTGTGGCTGCGTAAAGAAGTTGGTTTTGTCTTTTAGGTAAAGCCACATAAGCCTATGTCTCTCTAGAGATAATGAGTCAGGGCATAAAGCGTTGGGCCTTGGGTTCAGTCTTCCATATGGCAGAAACTTTCGGTAACTAATTTCACAGATAGGGCACTCAACATTATTGCCCCTCATGAATAGGCTTATGAACCTTAAGAAATAGTGACTAACATACTGAAGGTATTTACGAGGAATATACCTCAGCGCTAAACTTATGATTTTCTTCATTGTCTAAGTTTCGGACAAATATAGACATGTTAAATTTTCGGACGCTCGCCATCCAAACAGAGATGTGCCGAAATATGAATAATATTTACCGCTCCTATAAATCAGAAATTTTCCATTAAACCTTTAAACCCTCGCAAACATCTAAAAATCAACGGTTTTGTGCTCTAGGGCTTACGAACAAATAAAAAAGTTGGAGGTTGTGTAGTAAGTCCGTTAAACCTTAAAGTGTCTCAGCTAACTAATTATTTCAGAGGCATTAAAGTTTTTTAGGTGGACGAAAACCAACTAAGAATAAACATAATTTCGCAAACGAATTTAGAATAGACAAAAAGTCATGAAGAAGAAACTGATCATTTTCGGTGTTGTTGTTGTCACCGTTATCATTGTAGCAGCCACTGTTTTTAACCCGTCTTCGGCTGAGGAAGGTCCTGCACTTTTCACTACTGCTGAGCGCGGTGAATTCACTGTTGAAGTAACATCTACAGGAGAGCTTTCAGCTGAAAGGTCTACTAAGATTATGGGGCCTCTAAACGCTCGAGAGTATGGAATTAGACAAATCTCTGTTCAAAGATTAGTAGAAGAAGGTACTCAGGTAAGAGAAGGAGACTTTGTAGCTCAATTAGACCCGAGTGAGCTTTATGATAAAATTCAACAAGAAAAAGACCAGTTAGATGCACAAATAGCTGAGTTTGACAACGCAAAGATCGATACTGCACTTACTCTTAGAGCGGAAAGAGATAAGTTGATCAATCTAGACTATCAAATTGAAGAGAAGCAGCTTCAGTTAGATCAGTCTCAGTACGAGCCACCAGCTACAATCAAGAAATATGAGAATGAGCTAGAAAAGCTTCAAAGAGATAAAGTTAGAGCTAAAGAAGAGTATCAATTAAAAATTGAGCAGGCTAAGGCTAAAATGATTGAGGAGACTTCTGACTTAAGAAGAAGACAAAATCGTTATGACGATATGCAAGAGGTATTGTCTGATTTCACAATTATGGCGCCTCAGGCAGGTATGGTTATCTATACCAAAATGGGAAGTGAAAGAGTAGTAGAAGGTTCTCAGATTAATGTATGGAGTCCGGAGGTAGCTGAACTTCCAGACCTTTCTAGTATGATTTCTACCACCTTTATCAATGAGGTTGATATTAGAAAAGTAAAAGTAGGCCAACAAGTTGAAATTGGATTAGACGCTTTCCCTGAGAAAAGATTAACAGGTAGAGTAACTAGAGTTGCTAGAGTCGGTCAGCAGAACCCTAACTCTGATGCTAAGGTATTTGAAGTAATTGCTAGAGTAAACGAGCGTGATGGTGACTTAAGACCAGCCATGACTACTAGTAATATTATTATTACTCAGAAATTGGAAGATGTAGTGTATGTTCCATTAGAGTGTTTGAACACTTATAATGATTCAATTAACTACGTTATCAAGAAGAACGGTACGCTTCAAGAGGTGAAAGTTGGGTTAACTAACAGTAACGAGGCAGTAATAGAAATGGGTGTAGAAGAAGGTGATGTGCTTTACCTTTCTAGACCTGAAGGAATAGAAGGAAAAGAGCCTAAGCTTATCCCTGAACTAAACGGTACTAGAAACCAGAAGTATGAGGTTACTGAGCCTGAAAATATGTTAGATGATTCTAAGTGGGTATTACCAAATGGTCAGCCTATGTCTGAAGATATGATCCAAAGATTGAAAGACAGAGGTATCACAGACCCTTCTCAACTTCAGAATATGATGAATGGTCGTGGTGGCTCAAGAGGTGGTCAAAGACCACAAGGTGGGTCAGGAGCTGCAAGATCTGGTCAGGCAGGTAATTAATCATTGAAGCCCTCTTTTTATGAATAAGAAAAGTATAATGTCCAATTTCTACATTGCGCTAGAGGCAGTGATAGCCAACCAAGTAAGGTCTTTACTTACAGCATTGGGTATCATCTTCGGTGTGGCAGCTGTAATTGCCATGCTAGCCATTGGTAATGGTGCGCAAAGTGAAATTTTGGAACAAATAGAACTAGTTGGGGTGAATAATATAATTGTTCAGCCTAACATAGAACAAGTAGAGCAGAAGATTGGCGCCTCTGAAGAAGAGGAGTCTAAGAAGTTTTCTCCAGGCCTTAAGCTTCTAGATGTAGAGAGCATTAAGAAAACCATTCCAGGGGTTCAGAAATTGAGCCCTGAAATTATGTTAGAGAGCTACATTATAAAGAATGGAATAAGAAGAAGCTCAAAGCTTGTGGGTGTTGAACCCTCTTATTTTGAAGTAGCAAATTTTGAGCTGTTAGATGGAGAAATGTTCAACGATAAACAGCTAGAGCTTGGTATGCCAGTATGTATTATTGGCAAAGGGATAGCTTCTAAATTCTTTCCAAGAGAAAACCCTATTGGTCAAAAGATTAAGGTGGGTAACCAATGGTTAGAAGTTATTGGTGTGCTTAAGGAAAGATTTATCTCTGAAAAGGCCATATCTAATCTAGGTATTAGAGACTACAACATGGATGTTTACACCCCAATTCAAACAGTTCTTATCCGCTACATTAATAGAGACTTGGTAACGGGCTCTGGATTGAAGAAAAGCTTTGGTGGAATAAGCGTATTCGGTGGCTTTAGAGGCATGATTTCTTTTAGCTCATCGGATAACAGTAGCAGCGACAGCAAGCCTACAAACTATCACCAAATAGATAGACTTGTGGTGCAGGTTGAAGAATCTGAAAAGTTAAACCCTACTGCCGATGTTTTGGCCAGAATGTTAGAAAGAAGGCATTATGGGGTGGTAGATTTTGAAATTACCATACCTGAGTTGCTGTTGAAACAACAGCAGAGAACACAGAATATTTTCAATATTGTATTGGCTGCAATTGCTGCAATCTCTCTACTGGTTGGTGGTATTGGTATTATGAATATTATGTTGGCCTCTGTGATGGAGCGAATCAAAGAAATCGGATTGAGACTTTCTATTGGCGCTAAATCATCAGATATTGTTATGCAGTTTCTTTTTGAAGCCGTAATGATTTCGATTACTGGAGGAATAGTGGGTGTAATTTTAGGTATAGTTTTGGCCTATGCGGTGTCTAGCTTGGCAGACTTTCCAACGGCAATTAGCCTTACATCTATTTTTATTTCATTTGGTGTTGCTGCTACAGTAGGGTTGGTCTTCGGAATTACCCCTGCAAGAAGAGCTGCAAGCCAAGATCCTATCACATCATTAAGACACGAATAAACCATTTAACAATATGAAAAAGGTCATTTTTACAATTGCAGCACTTTGTTGCTTGGTTAGTGTATCACTATCTCAAGAAAAAAAAGTGCTTACACTAGAAGAAACAATCCGTTTAGCAAAGGAGAACTCGAGAAGTGCTAAGCAAGCAGAGACTTCCAGAATATTAGGTTATTGGAGTAATCAGGTTTTTAAATCTCAAATGAGACCACAGCTTTTATTAAGAGGTACTCTACCTGCATATGTCAATAGAGCAACTCCTATTATTCAGCCAGATGGTTCGGTTCAGTATAGAACTGTTAACCAAAATAATTCAGAGCTTCGACTTGGCTTGGAGCAGGTATTACCTTGGACTAATACAACAGTTTCTGTAGATACGAGGCTTCAGCGATTCGATGATTATGATGGAGATGTTACTAGGTATCAAGGTGATCCAGTGAGCTTTTCTATAGAACAGCCTTTGTTTGCTGTTAATGAATTCAAGTGGAATAGGCAAATAGCTCCATTGGAATATGAGCAATCCAAAAGAAGTTATGTACAAGCTATGGAAGAGACTTCTAGAATTGCAGCGCAGTTCTTCTTTAGGCTATTGGTTGAACAAAAGAACCTAGAAATTGCTATTCAAAACGAACAGTCCAATGATACCATCTATCGTATAGAAGAGGGAAGATATAATATTGGTACATCAACTGAAGATCAGCTGCTTCAAACAGAACTGAACTTGTTGACTGCTCAGACTGAAGCGCAACAAGCAAGATTAGATGTTCAATCTACTTCATTAGAATTGAGGAATTTTATAGGCTTGAGAGATGATGTAAGCCTTGAGTTAGTTCCTCCTGCTGAAGTTCCTGAGTTCTACATAGATGCTGAAGAAGCTTTACAATACGCTAAGGATAATAGGGCAGAATTTCTTGACTTTAGGATTCAAAGATTAGAGGCTGAGAGACAAGTAGCCTCCGCTAGAGCTCAAAGGTTTAATGCTAGTCTAGGAGCAACTTTTGGATATAATAGTGCACAGACTACTGATTTAGGGGATGTCTATGACGGTAATAATGTAGCTACGGGTTCTACGGTTAACTTATTTTTCACCCTTCCTATTTTGGATGGAGGTAGAAACAAGGCTAGAATGAACCAAGCAAAAGCAAGACAAACAAATACTGAGTTTACAGTAGAGCAAAACGAGATCAACTTTGAGCAAGAGATTACTAATGCTGTTAGAAACTTCGATCAGATTAGAAATCAAATTGAGATAGCTGAGAAAAGGCAAGCTATTGCTTTAAAGGGATTTGAAATTACTAATGGAAGGTACTTGGCTGGTAAAGTTGGGATTTTGGAATTAAACAATGCTCGTGAAACAAAGGACTCAGCAGTAAGAAACTATGTGAGTGCTCTGCAACAGTATTGGGTTGCTTATTATGAGTTGAGAAGCTTAACTCTTTATGACTTCCGTAATAATGAATTGCTTTACAATCCATTATTGGAGTATGATCCTAAGACTGACTCAGTGATTGAGGTTCAGCCGAAGAGATAAATAGAAATAGATTTTGTCTATTCGAAGGCCCCGTGACTTGATGTCCGGGGCTTTCCTTTTTTACATACCTGTGTAGTTGAACGGGGTAATTCTTCCCAACTCTTCCTTCACTTCTTCGCTCACATTCAGGGTTTGAATAAACTCCTTAATAGTCTGTTCTGTGATTTTAGAATTTGTGCGAGTTAGCCCTTTAAGTGCCTCATAAGGTTTAGGGTAGCCCTCTCTTCTAAGAATAGTCTGGATGGCCTCTGCAACTACAGCCCAGTTATCTTCTAAGTCGGCATCTATTGCTGTTTGGTTCAACTCAAGCTTGTTAATTCCTTTTACTAGAGACTTTAGGCCAATTAGAGTGTGGCCCAGTGGAACACCAACATTTCTTAGTACGGTAGAATCGGTAAGGTCTCTCTGGAGTCGTGAAATTGGGAGTTTAGCAGACAAGTGCTCAAATACAGCATTAGCAATCCCGAAGTTCCCTTCAGCATTTTCAAAGTCTATAGGGTTTACTTTGTGTGGCATGGCCGATGAGCCAACTTCACCCTCTTTGATTTTCTGTTTGAAGTAGTTCATGGAAACATACTGCCAGATGTCTTTAGAGAAATCGAGCAGAATGGTGTTAATCCTTTTTAGTACATCAAACAATGCAGCCAAGTGATCATAATGCTCAATTTGAGTAGTAGGATGACTTCTATGAAGTCCTAAGTACTCCTTTACAAAGTTATCACCGAATTCAATCCAATTAGTTTCAGGGTAGGCTACATGGTGAGCATTGAAATTACCAGTGGCGCCACCGAACTTAGCTGCAAACGGAATATCACCAAGGTATACCAATTGCTCTTCAACCCGAGTAGAAAATACAACCATTTCTTTACCTAGCCTAGTAGGAGAAGCAGGTTGTCCGTGAGTTTTGGCTAACATGGAAACTTCTTTCCAGCTTTCAGCCATTTGCTTAATAAGGTCATTAACCTCTAAAATAGCAGGCTCAATTACTTCATGCAGTCCTCGTTTCAATGAAAGAGGAACTGAAGTGTTGTTAATGTCTTGCGAGGTTAGTCCAAAGTGAATAAACTCTTTCACATCGCTTAGTCCTAGGCCATCAAATTTTTCTTTCAAGAAATACTCAACCGCTTTTACATCATGGTTGGTTGTTTTTTCTATTTCCTTAATGCTTTGAGCATCAGAAATGCTAAAGTTTCTGTAGACATTTCTTAGGTCTTCAAAAACGTTTTGGTTTACTCCTTCAAGCTGAGGGAGTGGCATTTCGCAAAGCGCAATAAAGTACTCTACTTCAACCTCTACTCTGTATTTAATAAGAGCGAACTCTGAGTAGTAAGCCGCTAAGTCTGCGGTTACTCTTCTGTATCTTCCGTCTACCGGAGAAATGCCTGTTAAGCTGCTTAAATCCATGAAAAGCGATTATTTTTTTGGAAAGCGCAAAGATAAGCAATCCAAATTCTTGAACCTGAGAAATCAAAGGCAATGTATTGGCATATACTTCATTCGTAAGGCATTACTCATTATTTTTGCCAGCAAATGAACCCTTTGGTTTACATTGGGTTCTTACACGAGAAAATAGATAACTATGGCTTTTGGCTTATTCAAGAAGAAGAAAGATAAGATTGAAAAACAGGATACTGGCATTATCAGTCTCAAGGTGAAGAATGTGGTGAAGGAAACCGCTGATGCTGTTTCTATTCATTTTGAAAACCCAGAGAATGGTAAGATTAATTATAAGGCTGGTCAGTTCTTTACCCTTATTGTAAATGTTAATGGGAAAGAGGAAAGAAGGTCTTATTCGGTTTGTTCTTCACCAGAAGTAGACGAGTTTCCAGCTGTGGCAGTAAAGAGAGTAGAGGGGGGTATTGTTTCTAATTACTTGAATTCAGAAGTGAAAGCTGGAGATACAATGCAGGTTATTCCACCTTTAGGAAATTTCACTACAGAATTCTCAGCCAATAATTCTAGAAACATAGTTCTAATTGCTGGAGGAAGTGGAATTACACCCATGATGTCTTTAGCAAAATCGGCTTTGAACATTGAGCCAAACTCAAAAGTGACTTTGTTATATGCCAATAGAAATGCCGGATCTATCATTTTCAAGTCACAATTAGAGGCTTTAAAAGACCGATTCGCTCAACTGGAAGTAATACATGTGCTGGAGAGTAATGACGATAATTACGGACAGCACCAAGGCTATATTTCTCAATCTATTGTTCAGCAGGTAAAAGAGTCTGTTAACGATGCTCAGGCAGAATACTTTGTTTGTGGGCCTACTCCGATGATGGATATAGCCATTAACTCACTTAAAAACCTTGGTGTTGCTGAAGGACTGATTAGAAAGGAAAGCTTTACGCCAAGCTCAAGTGCGGTTGAGCCTACTAATGAATCTGAAGAAATTGTAGCAAGAGAGGTTACGGTTATTCTAGATGGAGAAGAGCACAAATATACTGTTGAACCAAAAGAGACTATTCTTGAGAAGGGTTTAGATGAAATGATAGACCTTCCGTTCTCTTGCCAAAGCGGATTGTGTACTGCTTGTAGAGGTAAATGTGTATCGGGTAAAGTGAAAATGGATGCTAGTGATGGCCTTTCTGAAGCGGAGCTGGAAGAGGGCTATGTGCTTCTCTGTGTGGGGCATCCTATGACTGACGATGTTGTAGTGGAGATAGGTTAACAGACCTTTCTCTACATTATCTTTCTGTTATTCTCCCGACCTTTTAGGTTTTCCTAAACCATTGGCTTTGGGTTTGTGTTCTATATTCATTAACTCACAATATGGATATTTCCACAGCCCAGGTAGGTCGGCAGCAAGAACTTACCAACCGTTTTAATGAAGTAAGGCAACTTACCTTAGAAATCTGTGAACCGCTTCAGCCTGAAGATTTTGTGGTTCAACCCGTAGTAGACGTGAGCCCCCCTAAGTGGCACTTGGCTCACACAACATGGTTTTTTGAGATTTTCATTCTTAAAAAGTATGTCTCAGATTACCGCTTATTCGATGACGATTACCCCTTCTTATTTAATAGCTATTATGAAAATGAGGGAGATCGGTGGATTCGCTCGGAACGCGGAGTATTGAGTCGCCCTTGGGTTAAGGAAATCATGGCTTACAGAAGCTATGTTGATGATAGCATGTTGCAATTTTTAAAAACCACTGAGCTCAATGAAGAGCAGTTGAATGTTTTTGAAATTGGACTTAACCACGAGCAACAGCATCAAGAATTGATGGTGTACGACATCAAGCATATTTTAGGCATCAATCCGTTATTTCCTACTTATAAGAGGAGCAACCTTCCCGACTATCAACCTAATTTAAAGACCAACTGGCTTAGGGTTGATGAAGGTGTTTATGAGGTTGGCTATGAGGGTAAAGATTTTCATTTCGATAATGAGGAAGGTAAGCACAAAGTTTATCTGCCCGGATTTCAGGTTCAGGATAGGTTGGTTACTAATGGCGAGTTTCTGGAGTTTGTTGAAGATAGTGGCTACGGAAATTTCAACCATTGGCTAATGGAGGGCCATGAGTGGGTAAAGAAAGAGAATATTAGAGCTCCTTTTTACTGGATAAAAGAGGAGGGAGAGTGGTTCTACTTTACGCTTGGAGGAAAGGAGAAACTGAATCTCGATGAGCCGGTAACTCATATTAGTTTTTATGAGGCAGACGCTTTTGCCAAGTGGAAGGGGATGAGATTACCTACGGAATTTGAGTGGGAAGTAGCTTGTAAGCTTCACTCGCCAGAAATACCTGCGGAGGCCAATTTTATGGACAGCCGCAACTTCCGAACTATGCCAAGAGTGGGCGCTAACCCACAGTTCTATGGCGATGCTTGGGAGTGGACCAATTCGGCTTACTTGCCTTACCCGCATTACCAAAAAGTAGATGGCGCCTTAGGCGAATACAATGGTAAATTCATGATTAACCAAATGGTGCTAAGAGGAGGCTCATTTGCTACCATGGCCAATCATATTAGGCCAACTTACAGAAACTTTTTTCATCCACACCTGCGTTGGCATTTCACAGGTTTTAGACTGGCAGAATTCACCTAACATGGAGCATACAATAGAGGTTAACAAGACGTTCGCAAAAGATGTAGTGAATGCTTTAAACCAAACCCCAAAGCAACTCCCTTCAATGTATTTTTATAATGCCGAAGGGGATAGACTTTTTCAGAAAATTATGGCTTTAGATGAGTACTATCTCACTAGGGCGGAAATGGAAATTGTAAAAAGCCATAGGGCTGAAATTTTAAAAAGCTTCTTAGGGGGCGATGCTAACTTTAGGTTGGTTGAATTAGGTGCTGGCGATGGAACTAAGACAAAAGTACTACTAGAGCACTTCGTAAATGAGGGCACCGACTTTGTTTACAGTCCTATAGATATTTCTCAAAGTGTACTGAATCAATTAGAGGAGGGGGTGCTCAAGGCAGTTCCTAACCTAAAGATAGATTGCATTCAAGGAGATTATTTTAAAGCATTAAGCGAGCTTAATTCTAACCACCTACAAAAGGAGGTACTGCTTTTTCTTGGCTCAACCATTGGTAACTTCGGGCTAGAAGCGGGTAAGAATTTTCTTAAAGAATTGAGTAATAATCTCTCTAGCGGAGATATGCTGTTCATAGGTTTCGATCTAATGAAAGACCCTAGAGTAGTGCTTGCTGCTTATGATGATAGAGAAGGTGTTACGAGAGATTTCAACCTCAACTTACTAAAGAGAATTAACGATGAATTAGATGCTGACTTCGATGTAGATAAGTTTCAGCATTACCCAACTTATAACCCTATTACAGGAGAGACCAAGAGCTACTTGGTAAGTAGAGAGGCTCAGCAGGTTCACTTCAAAGCAATTGATTATACGCTAGAACTCAAGCAATGGGAGGCTATTCACACTGAGGTTTCTCAGAAATACTCATTCCAAATGATCGAAGAATTTGCTCAGTATGCTGGTTTTAAAATTGTTCGCCACTTTACTGACAGCAAAGAGTTGTTTGTAGATAGCCTCTGGGAAAAAGTATAGGCTATTTTTTGAGGCCATTAAGAATTAGGTTGGCTAGTTTTGAGCCAACCTCTTCTGGGCTTAAATTTCCTGAGGGTTTGTACCAGTTATGGGTCCAGTTGAGTGATGATAAAATGGTGAGCATCATAAACTTTTCATCTGCTTCGTGAAATTCACCGCTTTGCATGCCGTCTCTGAGAATTTTTATAAACCTGCCTTCATAGTCGTTTTTCATGGCCAAAAACTCCGAAAGGTATGGCTCACTTAAGTGTCTCCATTCGTGAAAGAAAACGGCAGAAGCATCAGTGTTTTTAGTAATCACTTTTACATAACAAATAGCAGCCTTTTCCATTTTAGCAGCATGGTTGCCCGACTCCATTTCTACTTCTTTCCAGGCGTCAAAAAATTCATCTGCCATTCGGAAACATATCTTTTGAAGTATTTCTTCCTTAGATTTGATGTGTGAATAAAGACTGGCCGCTTCTATGCCAAGCACCTGAGCAAGGTCTCTCATAGAAGTGGCCGCGTAGCCTTTTTGTCGAAATAGTTTGGTAGCTTTTTCTTCTATTTGTTGCTTGCGCGTTTTCTTTACCACAGTTTCCATTTAACAAAAGTAATGAGGCTAACAGGTGTTAGCAAGTATTCGAATTTGGCTAATATAGACACTCTATGGAATTAAGCGACCCGCAATTCAATAAAAGTACTTTTATCAAGCAGTTAGAGTCTGTTGTTTATCTTTTTTTAGTGCTCCCACTTTTAGCCTTTGGCTGGGTTTTTCTTGAGAAAGATGGAAATGGTAGCCTCCGATCTGTAGTTTTTGAGAATCCAGACCTGATGTTTCATGGGGTAATGTTCATTGGGGTAGGATACATTATTGTAAGAACAACTGCTACTTGGACTAGAGATGTGCGTAGAGGAACAGACAAGGTAAAGGAGTTAGATGTGAAACTGAAAATGCTCAAGAAGCCGATAATCTATAGGAACGTATTATGGGCACTGGGTGCTGGAATAGGTGCTTATGGATTGTACGAAAAAGGAGACATGATTTACGCGCTTGTCTTTACCTTGTTCTTGATTTTAATTACAGCCAACCGACCTTCTGGCAGGTACTTTTCTAAACTCCTTAAGCTTAAGGGAGATGAGAAAAAGTGGATGGAAGCATAGTAAAACAAATAACCATTATTATATGAAAAACACACAATTGGAACCAATCAGGCTTATAGGTTTGAGACTTGCTGGAAAAACGAGCAATGAGAACGGGCAGTCTAGTAAAGACTGTGGGGAGTTATGGCAAAAGTTTGAAAAGGAAGCTATTGCAGATCAGATAGCAGGTAAGCTCAATAACGCTATATATGCAGTTTATTTTGACTATGATGGAGATGAAAATCAGCCATTTTCGTACTTTATTGGTTGTGCAGTACCTGAAAATGTAACCGTTCCGACTGGTTTGCAAACCTTAACCATACCAAGTCAGACATATCAAAGGTTTTTGGCTAAAGGAGTGATGCCGGAGTGTATTACCGATATATGGAAGTCTATTTGGTCGAGTAATGTGAACAGGAGTTTTACCTTTGATTTTGAGGTGTATGACGAAAGAAGTGCTAATTGGAGCGATGCAGAAGTAGATGTGTTCATTGCTATAGATTAAGAGTAAAGGGAAAAAAGGGATATCCAAACCGAAGTTTAAATATCCCTTTCAAGTACTCTTCTCAAAGAGTTTAAAAAGTAACTCCTATAGTTATTGGGTTTAGCTGCGGACCTCTCCCTTCTTCAAATAGCTCATTCATGTCGTAAGTCATGAACATATCAAAACCATTAATTCCTATTTGCGCTCTCAGGCCGTATCGGAAATCGTTCACGAAGAACCCGCCTTTTTCTTTATCCTTCTGTCTACCATCATCATTACGATAGATGTATTTTGCCTTGTTGCTTAACCTTAGGCCAACATAAGGTCCAATACCAATTCTAAAGCCTCTACGTGCGCTAAACCCAACACGAACATCGTCTTCCATAAACCTTCTCACTACGCGTTTTCCTCTTCCGAAGTCTAGCATAGGAACTGCCTGAAAACCAATGTAAGTTACTTTTAGCTTACTTTTGAGTACGCTGTTGGCGTTGGTGTCTTCTATAAAGTTTAGCTGACCTCCGTTAGGATCTAAGCGTGTGGCGGCATTTTCAAATTTGAAATTGTACCAGCTAAATCCACCGCCCCACTCTAAGTAAAGAGGCCCAGAAACATAGGTAGTATGATTCCATAAAAGGCCGACATAGTTTGAGCTGATTGGTTTCACCTGATACAGATCGCTAGAAGAAGGAAAGTCACCGTTTTTCAAAAAGTTATTAAAACCGAACTCAAGATTAAGGCCTTTCAGGGTACCATGATCGTGCTGTTCGTAATACTCAATTGTGTTGGAGTTACGTCTGCCTCTCCAGTTGCTGTCATAGTCCCAGTCCCAATCCCAACGATCTTCAACTTCTACTTCCATGCCAAAGAAACCTATGCGTAAGTAAAAGTCATCATCAGAAATATAGACTTTGTTGCTTTCATGTTTAGGGATACTGACCACAGTATCTAATTTTTCGTAGTCTCCATAACGCATCCAGCGCCACTGAGCTTGTGCTTGTGAGACTGACATGACCAGTATCAGTCCCACGATGATAGTTTGAGTAATTTTTTTCATGTTGTTTGTAAGTTTTGAGTTCGTATTAGAATACAATTCCGAATGTTACTGGAGTTAGCCTTGGAGCATCTACATCTTCATTGAAGAATTCTACCAAGTCATAGTTGAAGAACATATCAAAGAAATCCCATCCAATTTGTGCTCTAAATCCGTATTTGAACGAGTTAATATGAAAGCTGTCCTTAACTTTTTCCTTCTGCTTGTTGCCATCGGCATCATCAAACTTCATCTTGGTATTGCTGCTTATTCGGTAGCCACCATAAACTCCGAAGCCAACGCGGAAATCTCTATATCTGCCAAAAGCAATGGTGGGAACAAAGTGTACATTTAAGTACCCTACATTGATTTTACTTTTTCTACCAGTAATATCTGCCAGCTCCTGAAATACTATGCCATCATCTTCTTTCACTACTTGTACACGAGTGTTTTCAAAGGCATAATCCATTAAGCTAGCGCCAATACCCCAGTCTAGATAAAGTGGGCCTAGTATATTAGTTACATTGTCGAAGTTTACACCAAAGTACCACGAGTTAATTGGTATCAAGCTGTAGGCTTTATCACTGTTTGGCAAATCTCCATCTTCTAACCAGTTGTTTAAACCTAGGTAGAAGTTTACAAAGTTTTGAGTGCCTCTTCTCGGGTAGTACTTGTCTATGCCAAAGCTTCTGTCTCTTCTATTTGTTGTGCCAGAGAACTCTGTAGAACTAGCTGGTTTTTCTACTCTCAGCGAATTGGTTGGTGTGTACTCCGTTAAGCTTTTTGAAGGAGTTAAGCCCTTCTGAAATACGCTTGAAGTAATTGATAGATTGTCTGAAAGACCATTTTGGCCGTAGACATTTGGGCTCACCAAGCATGTGACCAACACGATAAGTGAGGCAGTTTTAAAGATAGTTTTCATTGCTAATAAGTTATTTTGAGTTTAGACTATTGTTGTTTTAAATCAGAGTCTTCTTCTTTTGAGTCTTCGGCTTTATCACCGTATTTGAGATCATTGCTAACCCATTCGTTCTTGGATTTTCTTATTTCAGAAATGGCCTTTGCTCCACTATTAACACTTTTGGCCATAGATACTATACCATCTAAGAAGCCAAACTTTTTCTTGCGTTCGTTTTCAAGTGCATCCCTTCCTTCTGGGGCAATAGAAAAGCTCTCATTCAAGAGGTCTGTGTTAATAATAAAGTCTGATTTCGATAGGTTTCGAGCCATAAATTGTGACTTAAGAGCCCTTGGCTGAATAAGTTCTATTTTCAGCTCAAAAGCTTGTTCATTCATTTCTTGAAATTCGGCCTGAATCTCTTCTTGAATCTCTTTAGAGCTTGCTGAATTAACTGCTACTAGTAAAGGAAGTTGATCAATTTTATTTGATATAGGATCAATTTTCTCTGTAGGAGCAGTCTTGTTTTGAACAGGGAATTCCGGTTGATTTTCTTCCTGAGCTAGGGTGCTTTTGTTAAGGCTCTCGGGTTGGGCTTCTTTTTCAGAAAGAATTTGCTGCGGTTGAGGCTGAGTTTGTTGCTTGTTGTCTAATGCTAACCAACTGATTGCAGCTAAGAGTGTAAAGCTAGCTGCTATGCTAATCCAGAAGATTGCACCTTTCTTCTTCTTTTGTGGAAGGCCAGCTTCTATTTTATCCCATGCGCCAACTGGTGCGCTAGCTTTGTGAGATTCAAGTCCGTTACGGAAGAGTTCATCAATTTTATTACCCTTCATGGCTCATTAATTTATCATTCATAAAACGCTCTGCCTCGATCAAAAGCTTTTGTAAATGTGCTCTTGCTCTACTCAACTGAGATTTAGAAGTGTTTTCACTTATGTCCAGTTGTTCGGCAATCTCCTTGTGCGAAAAACCCTCAATAGCGTAGAGGTTGAAAACCGTTCTGTAACCGGCCGGAAGTCTGTTGATCATTTTCATGAGGTCTTCTTCTTCCAGGTGATCGCTAAGCTGACTGTAGTCGGGCTCGCGCTCTGCATTTTCAATCTCTACCTGCATATACAGGCTTTTATTTTTCCGGATGTATGTTAGTGATTCATTGACCATTATTCTGCGAACCCAGCCTTCAAAGCTGCCTTCACTCTTAAATTGGTCTATTTTGCTGAACACCTTCATGAATCCGCATACCAAAACATCTTCTGCCGCCTCTGGCTCATTGATATACCTGCGACATACAGAAAACATGAGCCCTGAGTACTTTTCGTACACGTCTCTTTGCGCTTTTCTGTCGCCTTTACGGCAATCTTCTAAGAGCCTCTCTTCAGTTTTTGACCTTTTGATTTGAAGCATGTTTTGGTTGACTACACAAGGTAGATGTAGGAATGATAAATAACGTTGCACGCATGTTGTCAATTTTTTTCAATTAACAGACATGCGTGCAGGTTAAAGATAGTAAATGTATTGTTATTCAGTTAGTTGTGTGTTCTAGTATTGGCTTATAATTGCTGAATTTGATTTGTCTTTTATATCCACTTTAGGAGAGCCTTTGTATCTCACTGAAGAGAATCCGTTGGCTTCTACAGCTAGGTATTCGGTAATATTTAGTCTAGCTCTTGCTTCTGAATTAGTGGTTAGCTTACAGTCTACAATTTCTCCATCATACCCGTAAAACCTACTTTTGTCCATTACTTCCATGGTTAGGTCGTCAATAGTTGCATCAGAATCTACTCTGCTCTCTTGCAGTGCCAATAAGGATAGACGCTGAAGACGGCCAGTAAGCTGAAGTCGAGCTTGGTCTGTTAACACAATTCGGGTGTCTACCAAGCTAGTGCCATTCACAGTTACATTGGCATCGTCATTAAGGCTTAGGTTTTTTAATTCTGGAAGTTGAATGATCAATTCTGTGCCGCGCCAATTGTTAAAATCATCTTTAGCTGAAATGATTAGGTTGCCTGCATTAATTCTAAAGTTTAGTTCGTCAAACTTAGTGCTAGAACCTTCTGCTGTTACTTCATATGTTTCTCCATACTTAATAGTCACAGGTAGTCCGGTGTAAACCGAAATCTTTTCAAAGTCGCTGTACTCAAAGGTTTTTGAATCAGAGTTGCTGGTTGAGCCATCGTTTTCTTCATCATCCTCTTCTTCGCAAGTAAGACATATTAGGGTGCCATCGTCATCGAGCATCCACGTATTTCTGTAAACCTCCCACCAGTTGTAGCGGTAGCTGAAGTAGTTGAGCAAGTTGCCCATGTCGGTATTGATTTTGAATGGTTGGTTCGCAGGTATGTGTAGCGTAATATCTAAGTCTTGGAACCTAAATTCAGCATCTTCAGGCATGGTAAGTTCATTGTCGAAGACGATCTCGTTTCCTGTAACTCGATATTCGTAAGCTATTTCTTCTGCATTTCTATCAGCATCTTCAATGTTTCTACCTCTGGCTGTAGCTCTTTTGTCTATTCTCCAAGTGTTATCTCTACTAACACGAATGTCTAGGTCGGTAAATTCTGACTTGTAGCTGTTGTTACGTCTATACCTTCTTCTGTTTCTAAATTCAGAACTGTATTCTTTGCTCTCGCTTAATGAGAGTGTAACGGTATCTGCTTCTATGTTTATCACTTCTGAAACATCGTGATAGCCCTCTTCTCTGAAATCACGAACTACATTCGGCACAGTGGCAAATGTTCCCAAAACCGAGATCATCCAAATACCCAAAATACTCCAACCTACAGAGCTGCTCATCACTTTTCGCTTGGCAATAATGGTAATGCCTGCAATGAACAAGTATAGGAAAGGAATGAAAATCGCAGCAAAGGCGAAAAGAATTCCTATTTCGGGTAGCGTGTTATAGAAAATATGAAGTGGGAAGTCTGAGTCGTTAAACATAAACCAATCACTATCATGAAGCCCCAATAATACTCCTGCAGTAACTAAAAGGCTGAACATTGCAGAGATTCCGACTATGGAAATAACGGCTCCTATAAATATTCTAAAGGCAGCGGCAATGAACAAAAGGAGAGGGGTTAATGCACTACCAATTGCTCTAAAGATTCTGCCGATTAAGCGAAATGGGAATAAAAGGATTTTAGTAAAAGCTCCTTCTCCCTTGGGATTAAGATCTTCTTCTTTGCTTCTTTTTATGTTAGAATCGATATTAGAAAGGGTTACTTTTTGCCCTTTCATCTGCATTTTGTCTGTAAGAGATTTAGCCTGCGGACCAATGATCCACAGGACTATATATGCTATGATACCTACGCCTCCGAAGAACAGAACTATAAAAATTATCCGGAATACGATGGAGTCTGTCCGGAAGTAGTTGGCCAAACCAGAGGCAACACCTCCAAGTACCCGATCGTCTGGGTCGCGGTAGAATTTCTTAATGCTTTCATCTTCTTTAAGCTCTCTTGAACCTGGAACTGCTATCCAAAGAATGATGTAGCCTAAAAGGCCAAAACCTGTACCAAGCAATAGTAAGAACCCTACTCTAAACCATATAGGGTCCGCATTGAAGTAATTGGCCAAACCAGACCCCACACCACCTACAATCTGATTATTCAGGTCGCGGTATAGCTTTCTTTTTTCGTAAGTGTTTTGGTATTCCTGCTTTGCAGAAGATTTGTTTTCCGTTTTGCTCTCCTTTGGCTCGCCAGCAGGTGTAAAACCAGCTTCTTCTTCCATGGCTTCAAAGTCAGATATTTTCCCCATGGTGCTTACAAGCTGATCTATGTCTTCATTAGAGATTACTTGTTTACCATCTTCATCTAGTTTTTCTAAGAAAAGCTCAGCGATACGGCTCTCTATATCCGCAATAATTTCTTCACTTTCTTCATAGCTACTGAAGTACTTATTGATAGAGTCTAGGTAGTCTTTGAGTTTTTTATAACCATCTTCTTCGATGTGAAAAATGATGCCGCTTATATTGATACTTATGTTCTTCTTCATGACCATTACTTAGATTTTTTTGTGATGATTTGTGAGGTGGAGTTGACCAACTCCTTCCAGGTTTTGTCAAGGCTGCTAACAAATTCCTGGCCTTGAGATGTGATAGTGTAGTACTTTCGGGGTGGCCCCGAGCTAGATTCTACCCACTTGTATTCAACAAGACCTGCTTTGCGAAGCCTCGTTAATAGTGGATAAAGTGTTCCTTCAACAACCATGATTTTGGCCGATGTTAGCTCCTCGAGCATGTCGGAGGCGTAGACCTCGCCTCTCGAAATGATATGCAGTATGCAGAATTCTAAAATCCCCTTCCGCATTTGCACTTGTGTATTCTCCAAATTCATCTATTCAAGTTTTAGACCTTGTGCAAATATACGAAAGAAGGTACTATGTGTTGCATAGTACTATATAAAAAATATTACCTTGTGGTGCTTAGGTTGTGAAAAAGTGGTTTTACGAATGTTTTTAGCCCGATTTAGATAATAAAAAATCTTTCTGGAGGTTGAAGCTTAAAAATGCTGCAAATCCAGTAGGTATAATTATTTTTGGGTTGTAGTACTTACACATGAGCGTGAAGCACATTGCGGTTTATATATTAAAAGGGGTGTTGCTCATCCCTATATTTTTGTCCTCTCATAAGGTCTTGGCTCAGAGTTCTCCTAAGTACAGTAATGAGTTTATGGCAATAGGAGTTGGAGCAAGGGCATTGGCTATGTCTAATGCTATGACCTCCGTTTCTGACGATGTAACTTCTATTTATTGGAACCCGGCAGCACTAACCGATATAGAACATAGGTATCAGTTCTCTTTTCAGCATGCAGCTTACTTTGCTGGAGTAGCTAATTACGACTATCTAGGAGCTGCAATGGCAATAGATACTGATAGCCACATGGGTATAGGTATTATTCGCTTAGGAATAGATGATATTCCAGATACTAGGTTGTTGTTTGACGATCAGGGTCGAATAGATTATTCCAGAATCAACTTTTTCTCTTCTTCAGATTTAGCCATAGTATTTTCTTACGCTCGAGGTGTGAGCTTTATTTCTGGTGAAAACTTTGCTGATGGCGGAGGGCTAACTTTTGGAATGAATGCCAAAGTGATAAGAAGAAGAATTGGCGAGTTTGCCGATGCTTGGGGCTTTGGTTTAGATGCTTCAGCTAAGTACCGCTATAACGATTGGAACTTTGGTGTAATGCTCAGAGACATTACTACTACTTTTAATACTTGGACCATCAATAAGGAGGAACTCAGGCCAATTTTCAATCAGACCAATAATGAAATACCTGGTAACTCAACAGAGATTACTTTACCTAAAGCAATTTTTGGGGCTTCCAGGTCATTTAAGATTACCAACAAAGTTGATGTATTGGCATCGGCCGATTTAGTATTTACTTTTGATGGCAGAAGGAATGTACTCGTTAAATCTCGATTTACTTCAATAGACCCACAGTTAGGGGCCGAGTTTGACTATGAAGATAAGTTCTTCTTTAGAATGGGCGTTGGCAATTTTCAGCGGGTCAAGGATTTTAGTTTTGCTGAACAGAGCAACGAGTCTACTTTTTGGTCTTTTCAACCCAATGTAGGCATGGGTATCAAATTAGAAGACTTCACCATAGACTATGCCCTTACAGATATAGGTAATGTTGCAGAATCGCCTTACTCCCATGTATTTTCTATTCTGTATTCATTAGAAAAACTGCCAGGTATTTATTCTAGAAATAAGAGGAGAATTGTGAAAAAGGAGGGTAAGGATGAGAAGTAAGCTTGTACTTTTCTTTTTGTTAATGGGGCACTTGCTGCTTGGGCAACAGCTAGGCAATGAGTGGATTAATTACGACCAATCTTACTTTAAGATTAAGACAGGGACTGATGATGTTCATCGAATCACTTATCAAGCTTTAGTAGATGCGGGCTTCGATGTATCCAGTATTTCTCCTGCCCAACTTCAACTATTTCACCGAGGCGAGGAGGTAGCTATCAGAACGGTAGGTATGGACGATGCATCTTTTGATGCCGATGATTACATAGAATTCTGGGGTAGAAAAAATGACGGAACTCAAGATACAGAGCTGTTTTATAGGCCACAGCATCAAATCCATAAGTTCTATAACATGTTCTCAGACACCACCGCCTTCTTTTTAACCGTAGGTGAGGCTCAAGGTAAGAGAATGCAGGTAGAAAATATTAGCCCAAGTGGTCTTCCCTCTATCACTTATCATAAGGAGAATATTTTACAAGTTCGCTCAGAAGTCTTCAGCTTTGGTCAGTATTACCCTATCGGTAACCCTACTGGCGAGGTGAAGCGATCTTACTATGACGTTGGACAAATGTTTATGAGCGATGTCATAGAGAAAACAGCTTCAACCGTAGCTAGTGGCCGAAACAAGAGAGATTTTGTTTTCGATGGAATTACCAAGCAACTTCCTAGTGTTTCTAAACCTGAGTTGACCTTTCAGATCATTGGGTTCAATAATATAGCTCAACATAGAGCCAATACCTATGTTGGTCCGTCTCAAGATGGTCTCCAGCCTCTGGTTCAAGATATTACCCTTTCATTCAATAACTTCGGAACCCGAGAAAACCTTCAGCTCAATTGGGATAGAGTAAGCGATGAAGGCAGAGTGGTGTTCAGGGTTGAGAATGTTGGTTATGATGAATACCCTCGAGACCTCATTTCCATTGGTTATTTAAGGCTACGTTATCCAAGAGAGATAGATGCTTTTGGCACAGATAAGTTCTTTTACATTCAGCCAGACGCAAGTAGTCGCCAGATTCTTATTCCAAATGTGCCTGGTAGCCCAACACTATATGATGTTACGGATTATAAGAACCCAAAACTCATTCAGGGTCAACTCAATGCAAATAGTTACCTAGCGGGTGTTTCTGGAGCCTCTACAGAGAAAAAGCTCTTTTTAAAAGGAGAAAGCAATGTAGTGGAGGCAGAAGTAGAAGCCGTTCAATTCAAGTTTCAAGATATTAGTAGCTTCAACTACTTCATGGTATCGCATCCGTTTTTGCGAAAGCCAGTCGATGGCTCTTATGACGATCCGATTCAAGCTTATATAGATTATAGAAAATCAGTAGAGGGTGGGGCTTGGAAGGTCCACTATGCAGATGTTACTGATTTGTATAATGAGTTCAGTTATGGAGAGTATACCCCTTTAGCTATTAAGCGATTTGTAAGAAAGGCCTATCAGGAGGCAGACCCACAGTATTTGTTCCTAATTGGAAAATCTAGAAGAGTAGATAATCAGATGCAGCGATTGCCTAATCCGCTGGCTGCGGGAACACCAGAATTGGTACCTACTCTAGGGGCTCCTGGTTCCGATGTGGTTTACACTACTGAGTTAGATGGTACCGAGCATTTGCCAGTATTTCCTGTAGGGCGTTTGTCGGTTACCAAGCCTGCTGAAGTGGCCAATTACCTAGACAAAGTGATTGAAAAGGAGACTAACATTAAAAACTCTCCATGGACAAAGAACTTTCTTCAGCTTAGTGGAGGGATAAGTAGCGATGAGCTAATCCGCTTTAGAGAGTTTATTGAAGACTTTGAAGGAATAATTGCTCAAGACTATCTGGGGGCGGCTGTAACCAATGTTTCTAAAACGAATAACAACGCATACCAAACCATCAATATTTCCGAAGAGATCAATAACGGAACTGGCTTTGTTACCTTTTTCGGTCACTCTTCTACTAACTATACAGATATTGATGTAGGAAGGGTTACTGACCCAGCCTACGGCTATGACAATAAGGGGCGCTACCCAGTAATGTTAGTGAATGGCTGTAGAGGAGGCGAGATTTTCTACTTCAACGCTTTTGTTGAAAACTGGATGGCCGCAAGAGATAAAGGGGCCGTGAATATTTTGGCTCACAGTGATGTGGGAATCACCAATTACCTAAGAGAATATACCGAGGAATTTTACGAAGTAATGGCCGATACCTTGTGGATGACCAAGTCTGTAGGCCAGATTCAGAAGGAGGTGATAAAAAGACATCTTCAAGGCTTTTCAATCAATGAAATTGACCATGCCCTAGTAGAGCAAACCAATCTTCAGGGAGACCCTGCAATTCCAATTTTCGGTCATGATAAAGTAGATTACATTGTTCGCGAAGAAGATATTCGGGCTAGTTCTATCAATGGCTTACCAGTAACTGCTTCTACGCAATTCTTCAATTTAGCGGTGGTGGTAAACAATGCTGGTAGAACCACCGATGAACCAGTAAAAGTAAATGTGAGAAGAACCTTGCCGAATGGTCAGGTGTTGGAATTGCCTGAAATTGAGGTTCCTCCTGTAAGAAATAGAGATACGGTTTATTATGAAGTGAGCAACCAAGGGCTAGATGTTTTTGGAGCGAATATTTTCGAAGTTACTTTAGACCTAAACAATGAAGTCGATGAGGGAAGTGAGTTTAACAATACTGCCTCTGCTTCTATCTTTCTTGGAGCCTCTGGCACCTTCAACACTGCGCCAACCAACTTTGCTACTTTAGACCAAGAGACAGTAGAACTAGTAGTTCAATCTGCCAACTTAAAGGCTAACGATCAAAACTTCATTGTTGAAATAGATACGGTAGATACCTTCGATAGCCCGTGGAAACAAGTGAATAACTTAGAGGGAAAAGGCTTGACCAGCTGGGAGGTTGCTTTATTGCCGCACACCGTTAATGATACTATTCAATATTATTGGAGATCCATCTTTGAAGAAGAGTTATTGGAAGATCCTCAGCCTTGGGCAGTTTCTACCTTTACAAATATTCAGAATGGTGTTGAAGGATGGGGGCAAACTGAATTCGATCAGTTTAGAGATTTGAGTTTGAGTTCTGTTGGTAAAGACGAGGCTTCTGAAACCTGGATTTTTGAGGGGAATGAGACATTCATCAATGTTGTTACTTATGGTGAACAGCACCCTTTAGGAGGGCAACCGCTGAATATGACAATAGAGATTAACGGTCAGTCACTATTTAGAAGCTCTACCAATGGTTCGTGCGCACCAGAGTCTCTAAATCTTATTGCGTTCGACAAAGATAGTGGTAGGCCTTATTTAGTTTTGAGAACTCCAGGGGCAGAGTTTGAAACACAAGATCCATTAAACTGTGGAGTAACACCTCAGGTAATAAATAGGATACCAGATGAAAATTTGAGTACGGCCATTAACAATGATGATGCGCTTCTCAAAAACTACCTAGATGGAGTGAGTACTGGCGATTACGTGTTGATGTTCAGCATAGGAGAACTCGATTATAATAGCTGGACAGACCTAAATAACAATCAGTTTCCGCGCATAGGTGTTAGGGCCAATGACTTGCCAAGCGTTGCTGGCGAGCCAGTGATTGTATATGGTATAAAAGGCGCTACGGTAGGGACTGCTACCTTAGTAGAAGGTACACCAGCAGGGGCTCAGACTGATGCTACTCGTACCGAAATAGAGTTTCAGACATCCATATTTGCAAGTACAGATAGTGGGTCAGTTATTTCTCCGGTAATTGGTCCGGTGAGTCAATGGGGGAGCCTTTCAAAAAGGTTTGATGATAACCCTGCTGAAGATGAGCTGGTATTTGAAGTACGTGGTAGAGCACAAGACGGAACCGAAACGGTGTTGTTTACTTTGAATGATGTAGATGAGCTCGATATGAGCAGTATAGATCCTCAACAGTATCCTTATGTGCGACTCTTTTTAAGTGCAAAAGATAGAGTTTCTGCTACACCTCCTCAGCTAAAGAACTGGGTGGTTACTTATCAGGGTGTTCCAGAAGGGGTGTTGACTCTGCAAAACGACCAAAATGAACGAATTGAGTTGCAGAATGGCGAGCCTTTCGAGGCAAAATTTAGATTCAGCAATATCTCTGCTTATAGTTTTCAGGGGCAATTGAATGTAAACTATAGCGTAACTAACCAAAATACCGGGAATGAAATAACAGCTAACATTCAGATTCCTCCGGTGGCAGCAGGAGAGTCGGTAGATTTTACTGTGCCTATTGAGACAGAAGGTCAGTTGGGGCTAAACGATTTCGAGATTTTTGTAAACCCTGGAGATGAGCTAGAGCAGTACTATACTAATAATGTAATTAGGCTCGATGACTTTCTAGAGGTGAAGAAAGACGAGGTGAACCCTGCTATGGATGTAACCTTCGATGGAGTATATATAGTGGATGGCGATATTGTTTCTCCAACCCCAACCGTAGATATTGAGCTCAGAGATAACAATCCGTATTTATTGAAGACTGATACCACAGGCATAGAGATTTCCCTCGGTCAGATTTGCGATGGCTGTACATTAAAGAGAATTAACTTCTCCGATGGATTTGTCAATTATACGCCAGCCACCGAAAATGAAAATTTCAAGATTCAGTTTCAGCCAGAAGCCTTAGAAGATGGAGAATATATGCTGCAAGTAAATGCAAGTGATGCCTCTGGGAACCCTGCAGGGGTAGGGCCTTATGAAATTACTTTTGAAGTAGTAAGTGAGTCTACTATTACTCACTTTTATCCATATCCGAATCCATTCTCTACTAGTACAAGGTTTGTGTTTACCTTAACAGGAAGCGAAATCCCTGAT
>Ga0189277_10202_pt1 | contig 38935 bp, 29 predicted proteins | sample N26A32minimetaG_FD_130325 | JGI IMG/M metagenome (GOLD analysis project Ga0189277, IMG submission 130325) | Marine microbial communities from the Costa Rica Dome - N26 A3-2 mini metaG | ecosystem: Environmental > Aquatic > Marine > Oceanic > Photic zone | place: Costa Rica: the Eastern Pacific... | reverse complement strand
TGGAACAAATTCAATCCATAGAATTAAAAATCAATAACAGACCCGTTAGAAAGTTTGATTACCTTAGTCCATTACAAAAACTCAAACAAAAATTAGGTGTTGCATTTATGAATTGAACACGGCGAATAAAAAACCGCTATTCCCATTTTCATACTTTGAATAAATATGAAATCTTTAGGACATTATTCGTAGGTAATGGGTGCAAACTGTTACCTAAGCTAAAATTGCCCATTTTCACACCTCTTAAACTAAGAGTTATAAATTTAAATTTTGATAGCTAATTTTCTTAGAAAGAAATACGAAGAATTTATTTAAATGAACTCTTTAAAAATTTCTCTACTCTAATTTATATCGAATCAAATCAAAATCCCTCCCGTTAATTTCAGAAGCTAGGACAAAAAGTTCCTTTTCTTCGAAAACTCGAAACTCAAAAATGTCTTGATCTAAGACCAACTTGTTGACAGGGTTACCCTTGTGATCGAACACAAAAATTTCATTATTTCTTGGTTTAGCATCAGTCAGTCCATTCATATAAAGAATATAAATGAAATTTTCCGTGACTTGTGAGGATGAAATATAAGTTCCCCTATTGAAACGCTCAATAGGAGGCAGGTCGTCAAATATCTCCAATGAAATTCTTGTTCCTTTTCTTAAATCATAGATTTCAAAAAAAGGAATTCTGTAATAGGAAACTAAAAACACATCACTGAAGGATTCTAAACGTGCATAATGGAATTTATAATTTGTCTCAAAGTCACTATCAAGCTTACCCCAAGACTTTCCCGGAGTAGAAAGCTTTCCATACTTTATGGTTTCTGTTTTGCCAATTGTACTTCTGAACAGTCGAGCAGTCGGATCTATGGGGTTGAAATAGACCAAATCAGACCCATAAATAGAAACACCATAAGTGATTGGATCAAATGATAAGGATGTAATTCCATTTTTAAAACGTACCAAAGAATCTATATCGATTTTTAAGATTTTTTTCAATTCAGGATCATAAACTCCTATACTTCGATCATTCGCGTTAAATATTTTCCAGGGAAGAATAAGCTCTTCTGGGCCTACACCTTTACCAATATATCCACCTTTATATAATAATTTACTCCTTTCGATTTCATAAATATGGATAGATTTACTTCCAGCCTTATCTGTAAGAATCAAATAGTTGTCATGGATTAAAATCGACGCAGGAAGAAAAGCTGAATCAATTTTTTGACTAATTCCAATTAGTTCAATAGACTTACTAAAATCCTTTCTTTCCACAACAGAAGTTGTGATGTCTAATTGACGATATCTAGTTTCATCGCAAGAAAAAATTAAACTCGTCAAAAGAGTAACAAAAGAAAAGTAAAGGAAAAATATCTTAACGTCTTTCATAAAATTATTATTTACAAAAAATTTTCTTCAAATAACCAATGTCCATATTTTATAAGATCAGAATATTTATGTTCAGAGATTGAAAAAACACCATTTCTTATTAAATTTTATGAATATCCACCTTCTTACCATTATTGAAATAAATACTGATTATTGTCTGATGAAAAGATCAGAAGACGGAAACTTCGGTCTTCGATCATCGGCAGCCTGTGCTGAGCGAGGTTGAGGTATCCAATCAGTCAAGCAAAGGAAATAAGGCAACTGGCATGATTGCGGATCATCAGAAAATTATATTTTTTATTACCTTCAGAGCAAGTTTTCCAAGAATTAAATTGGCTTAATTTGAACATTTCTGAAGAATGTTTTAAAAACGTAAGGTTATATTTCTAAATAAGGTGTTACCTAATCTGAAATAAATTAAATATTGAATTGATCAATAATATTTTCTCATGTCATGACATATTACTGTTATCGAATTTCCATTTTCATCTAAACCACCAGTGACCCAACAATCATTGTTATCTGCCGATTCACAACTATCATTACACGTAGCTCCTGCAATGCTCTGACTTTGTGAATCTGAAATTGATAAAATGCCAAAACCAATGATAAAAATTGACGCAATAACTCGGATTATTTTGTTCATAATATTTATAGTAATTGTTAAAACTTATCAAAAAAAAAAAAAAAAAAATAAAAAAAAAAAAAAAATTATTTTTTAAATAAAATTAAAATTAATTTTAAAAAATAAAAAAAAAAAAAAAAAAAAAACTGAAAAAACCAATTTTCAGGGAAAAATATATGAATAGACCTTACACTTTTATGATAATTAGACAGGCCAGATACTTAATCTTGGATCAATCATAGTTTTCATTTCCACTTCCAAAATTCCTATTTTGCGAGACCGTTGAAAACACACCACCCTCTCATCGTATTTCGTCATCCGTTATTCGTACTTTTGAAGACTTATGAAATCGCACCAACTCAAACTCTACAATACCCTTTCCAGGGATAAAGAAGAATTCCAACCGATCAATCCTCCATTTGTGGGAATGTATGTTTGTGGTCCGACCGTATATGGGGATGCACACTTGGGTCATGGCCGGCCTGCAATCACCTTTGACACAGTCAATAGATATTTGACTCACTTAGGATATAAAGTTCGCTATGTCAGAAACATCACCGATGTAGGGCACTTGCAAGGCGATGCGGATGAAGGAGAAGATAAAATTGCCAAAAAAGCCAAACTGGAGCAGTTGGAACCTATGGAAGTAGCCCAGCAATACACGGATACTTATCATAGAGATATGGCTTTGTTGAATACTCTGAAACCCAACATTGAACCTCGTGCTACAGGCCATATTCCAGAACAGATCGCTTTGGTTGAGGCTATTCTTAAAGAAGGTTTGGCCTATGAGGTGAATGGCTCTGTTTATTTCGATGTATTGAAATACAATAAGACCTATAAGTACGGGAAGCTTTCCGGAAGAGTGCTGGAAGAGTTAATGAGCGGAAGTAGGGATTTGGATGGACAGGGTGAGAAACGAAATGCGGTAGATTTTGCATTATGGAAGAACGCTGCACCTGAGCATCTGATGAAGTGGGAGTCTCCATGGGGAATGGGCTTTCCGGGCTGGCATTTAGAGTGTACAGCGATGAGCTCCAAATATCTGGGAAGTCAATTTGATATTCATGGAGGCGGCATGGACTTGATGTTTCCTCATCACGAATGTGAAATAGCACAGGGAAATGCCTGCAATCACAGAGATCCGGCCCGTTACTGGATGCATAATAACATGATTACCATCAATGGGCAGAAAATGGGTAAATCCTTGGGGAATTTCATTACCCTTCAGGAATTATTCACCGGGAAGCATGACTTATTGGAACAGGCATACAGCCCAATGACCATTCGCTACTTTATATTGACTGCCCACTACCGATCTACCTTGGATTTCTCCAATGAAGCTCTTCAAGCAGCTCAAAAAGGCTATAAGAAGATTATCAATGGCTTGAGAATTGCCAGAAATTTAGAATATCAATCCGAGGAAGGTATTGCTCTGGATGAGAATCAAATCAAGCAGATTGAGTCCAGTATCTCCAATGCCTACAGGGCCATGGACGATGATTTCAATACTGCTCAGGCGATTGGACATTTATTTAATTTGCTTAAAAAGATCAACTCCATCTTTACAGGCCAGCTGAAATCCGCCTCCTTAGGGAAAGAGGTATTTGATCAGTTAAAAGATACCTTCATCACTTTTGTGACTGAAATATTAGGCTTGGTTGAAGAAAAAAGCGATGTTCAGGAAAATATGCTTGACTTATTGCTGCAATTGTACGGAGAAGCTAAGAAAGCTAGAGATTATGCCAAGGTGGATGAAATCAGGGCAGGCTTGAAGTCCATGGGATTTGTAGTAAAAGATATGAAAGACAAAATTGACTGGGCATATGAAGAATAAAATCTGGATTCTCTTACTATTAATTCTTTTTGGAGCTTGCTCAGGAGAAAAAAGTACTCAACAATCCAATACCAGCGAGGAACCTGTAAAGCCTTATCCAAGCTTCAATGCAGATTCTGCTTTTGCCTTTGTGCAAAAACAAGTGGATTTTGGGCCGAGAGTACCGGGAACTGAACCGCATGAAAACACCAAAAAGTGGTTGATCTCCCAGTTTGAAAATTGGGGCTGGTCTGTGCAAACTCAGGATTTTCAGGCAAAAACTTATGATGGTCTCAATTGGAACCTCACCAATATCATCGCTTCTTTCAAACCAGAAGCAGAAAAGAGAATTTTGCTTGCTGCCCATTGGGATACCCGAAGAATCGCTGATAAAGATACTGACAGGATAGATGAACCAATTGATGGAGCCAACGATGGAGGTTCAGGAGTTGGAGTTTTATTGGAAATTGCCCGGGTAATTCAAGCTCAGGGGTTAAAACCAGATGTAGGAATAGATATCATCCTGTTTGACGGAGAAGATGATGGGGAGCCTGAAACTTCCAGAGCGAGAAATAATTCACAGATTTGGTGGTGTTTAGGCTCGCAGTATTGGTCAAAAAACAAGCATCAGGAAAACTACACCGCTTATTATGGCATTTTAGTGGACTTGGTTGGTGCCAAGGGTGCCAGATTTTTTAAAGAAGGATACTCAAGACAATATGCCTCAGGGATTTTAAAGAAAGTCTGGGACAATGCCGCTAAAATTGGACATTCAGCCTTTTTTGTCAACAGAAATGCCCCAGAGATCTTGGACGACCATGTATTTGTGAATGAGGATGCTGGAATTCCGATGATTGACATCATTGAGTTCTCTCCAGACTACGGTTTTGGCCTATATCACCATACTCATCAGGATAATATGGAACTGATTGATGCAAGATCCTTGCAAGCTGTCGGAGAAACTGTTTTATTTACAGTTTATCAGGAATAAAATTTTCAACTGATTTTATTGCAATTCAAACAATTGTTGACGATTGCAATTATAAATTTGGAAATTAAGTTTTGCTGAAACTGAAATAGACAATTTAGAGACAGATGAAATCGAGCATATCGGATCCGACACATACCCGGACGATTTTAATTTATGCGAGATTCCATGTGACTTCTGAGAAACGATTTTAAACACATGAAAAAAGGGCATCAGGTTACCATGAAGGAAATTGCGAAGAAACTGGGGGTATCCGTTTCCACCATTTCTCGTGCATTGAAAGATTCTCCTGAGTTACACCCAGAAACCAAGCGGAAGATTGTGGAGATGGCCAAGGAAATGAACTATCAACCAAATCTTCTGGCACAGAGTCTTAGAATCAGCCGAACCAAAACCCTTGGTGTGATTGTACCTGAAATCACCTCACACTTTTTTGCATCCTGTATCAGCGGTATTCAAGATCACGCCAATAAAAGAGGTTATAATGTGATGATTTGCCAGTCCAATGAATCCATTGATCAAGAAATCGCAAACATCAGAACCTTAGTTGCCTCCCAGGTAGATGCACTTTTGATCTCTTTGAGTAGAGAAACCAATCATTATGAGCATCTCTACGAGCTTTATAGCCGAGAAATCCCTTTTGTCCTTTTTGATCGCGTTCAGGAGGACATCCCTGTGTCCAAAGTGACTTTTAATGATGCAGGCGGCGCGTATCAGGTGACTCATCACCTTTTGGAAATGGGATGTAGAAATATTGTATTCGTTTCCGGACCTGAAGACCTATACATTTCTAAAAAGAGAAAAGAAGGCTATCTAAAAGCCCTAAATGAGTACGGAATTAAGGAAAACTCTGACTTTATTAAAGTTACCGATTTGACCTTAGAGGGAAATATAGAAGTAGCCAAAGAAATTGCAGCGATGAAATCTCGTCCTGATGCAGTTTTTTGTATGATAGATCCGGTTGCAGTAGATGTCTTGACCTACTGGAAATCTATTGGACTTAAAGTTCCAGAGGAAATCGCCCTTGCAGGATTTACCAACAACCCCACATCGGCGGTAGTAGAACCGCCTTTGACTACAGTATCTCAACCCGGCTATGAGATGGGAAAATTGGCAGTAAGCCATCTTTTAGATCAGTTGGATGGCCTAGCTTCCGACGATCCAATTTCCATTGTTTTAGAAACCACCTTGGTACCAAGGAAGTCATCCAATAGACAAGCTTAAGCCTCATAAAAGACTTTCTTACTAATCTGATAAACATATGCTTTTCAGATTTTAATTTTTTATTGTCTCAATTTGAAAAAATAGAGCTATTCATCTTCGAAAATCACCGAAATTCAATTACTTAGCAGGCGGAATTTTAGAATTCCCTATTTTGCTTAAAATTATACAGTAATGAATTTCTCAAAAACCCTTAAAAACCTATTTCTCCTTTTTTTGGTAGTAATGCTGGCATTTTCTGCCTGTAAAAACAAAAGAGAAGGAAACCCCAAAGTCCTTATTTTCAGCAAAACAGCTGGATTTGTTCATGAATCTATCCCAGATGGAATAGCAGCAATTCAGAAGTTGGGAGCCGAAAATGGCTTTGATGTGGATCAAACCCAAAATGCAGAAGACATCAATGAGGAAAACTTGGCCAAATATGCTGCGGTAATCTGGCTTAGCACTACCGGAGATGTCTTGGATCACTATCAGGAAGCTGATTTCGAAAGATATATTCAATCAGGAGGTGGCTACGTGGGAATTCACGCAGCGGCTGACACGGAATACGAATGGGGCTGGTACGGGAAATTGGTCGGAGGATATTTCGCAGATCACCCAGGCATCAATGACCCTCATCCAAATGTTCAGAAGGGAATCGTAACACGAACTGCTGAAAAACACCCTTCCGTCAATTTTCTTCCTGAATCATGGGAAAGAACAGACGAATGGTACAGCTATAAAAAGGTAAATCCCGATACCAAAAAACTTTTGATGCTTGATGAATCTTCTTACCAAGGAGGACTGGATATGGGAGAGCACCCAATTGCATGGTATCATGACTTTGATGGAGGAAGAGCATTTTATACCGGTGGTGGCCATACCAAGGAGTCTTATCAGGAAGAAGACTTTCTCAAGCACTTATTGGCAGGGATTCAATATGCAATAGGAGAAAATCTGGAATTGGATTATACCGCAGCCACAAGCAAGCGAGCTCCTGAGGAAAATCGCTTTACCAAGACTTACCTTTCCATGGGTGAGTTTACCGAGCCAACAGAAATGACCATTTTACCCAACCTGGATATTTTGGTGGCTCAAAGAAGAGGTGAAATTCTTTATTTTAATAATGAAACTGAGAAGTTAGAAGAGGTCGCCAAACTGAATGTTTACTGGAAATCTGAAGTGCCCGGCGTAAATGCTGAAGAGGGATTGATGGGAATCCAGAAAGATCCCAACTATGCTTCCAATAATTTTGTCTTTGTTTACTATTCTCCAGCAGGTGATGCGGAAATAAACAGACTTTCCCGATTTGTCTTCAAAGACGGTGTTTGGGATATGAGTTCAGAAAAAGTAATTTTAGACGTCGCTTCAGATAGAAATATTTGTTGTCATACTGGTGGTTCCATCGCATTTGATAAGGATGGAAATCTTTATTTATCGACTGGTGACAACTCTACCCCATTCAACCAAAATGATTCCCAATATGTCCTGAGTGGCTTTGCTCCTTTGGACGGAAGAGAGGGAAGAAAGCAATGGGATGCCAGAAGAAGCTCCGGAAACTCCAACGACCTAAGAGGAAAAATACTTAGAATCAAGGTTCAGGATGATGGATCTTACACTATCCCTGCAGGCAATCTTTATCCTGAAGGCACTGCTAATACCAGACCTGAGATATACGTTCAAGGAAATAGAAACCCTTATAGAATTGCCGTTGATCAAAAAACAGGTTTTCTATACTGGGGTGAAGTAGGTCCAGATGCCAGCAATGATTCATTAGACACCAAAGGCCCGAGAGGCTATGACGAAGTCAATCAAGCAAGAACAGCCGGTAATTTCGGATGGCCTTATGCTATTGGAAATAATTACACCTATTTTGAGTATGATTATGCCGCTGGAAAATCCGGATTGAAGTTTGATCCTGCAAAGCCAGTCAATAATTCACCTCATAATACCGGTCTCAAAGAATTACCTGCCACCCAAGCGGCATTCATTTGGTATCCATATGCAGCATCACCTGACTTCCCACAAGTAGGAACAGGAGGTAGAAATGCGATGGCAGGACCAGTTTATTATTCCGATTTGTATCAAAGTGAAGGCAAAATGCCTGATTATTTCGACGGCAAACTCTTCATTTATGATTGGATTAGAGGTTGGGTTAAAGTAGTCACTATGGAAGAAAACGGTGACTTCTCCAAAATGGAGCCTTTCATGCCCAATACCAAATTCAACTCCTTGATAGATATGGAAATGGGGCCAGATGGCAAAATTTATATTTTGGAATATGGAAATGGCTGGTTTAGCAAAAATCCTGACGCTGGACTTTCAAGAATAGATTTTAACGGAGGAAATAGACCTCCTGCAGTTGAATCTGTAACTGCAGATAAGTCCTCCGGATTGGCACCATTGTCTGTTACCTTTACTGCCCAAGCATCAGATCCTGAAAAAGACCCAATCACCTATGTTTGGGACTTGGGAAATGGAAAAACAGAAAAAACCACAGAACCTAAACTTACCACCACTTTTGATTCAGTTGGTGAGTATGAAGTGACGGTCATCGCTTCTGATCCGGCAGGGATGGAAGGAAAAGGGCCTAAAGCAAATGTATATGTGGGAAATGTAGCTCCTGAAGTGAGTATAAAAGTAGAGGGTAATCAATCCTTCTATTTCCCTGGAAGAAAAGTAAACTACCAAATCACGGTAATTGACCAGAATCATCCTGAAGCTTCCAATGATTTGAGCAATTTGTATGTAGCTGCTGATTACATCGAAGGGTTGGATCAAGCAGAGGCTGACATGGGCCACAAAGTAATGAGCGAAGCTATGACTGGAAAAGCTCTGGTGCAATCGCTTACCTGTAAAACCTGCCACAAAGAAAACGAGGCTTCAGTGGGACCTGCCTATACAGAAGTAGCCAAAAAGTATAGAAATAGAGATGCTGCCTATTTGATGAATAAAATCAAAAATGGTGGCGGAGGAGTCTGGGGCGAAACAGTAATGCCAGCCAACCCAGATTTGAAAGAATCAGATTTGAAAGCTTTGGTTACCTTTATACTTTCTCTAAAAGGTGAACAAAAACCGAGCTTAGCTTCTAAAGGCAGTTTAGATCCAACATTAGGCAAAACCCCTTCACCAAAAGGAGCCTTAATAATCAATGCATCCTACACTGACGCAGGTGGAGAAAACATCAAACCCTTGTCAGGAAGCAGCTCGATAGTTTTGACTGCCAACACCATTGATTTAGGAAGATCCGGAGATATGGAAGCCTATACGGCCATGTCTTTTGACGGAAATAATCTCATGATGGTGCCAAGTCAAAAAGGTCATTTCTCACTGCCTGCCACAGACATGACGGGAGTTGGATCTGTGACATTGACTACCGCTTCTGTAGAGCCTTTGACAACGGCAGTAGATTTCGAAATCAGATTAGATAGCCCAACTGGAGAAGTTTTGGCTAAAGGTACATTTGTTCAGAAAAATCAACAAAAGGCGCCTGGAATGCCAGTAATCTATGATCAGGTAACTATTCCTGTCACGGGCCAAACAGATGGAAAGAAACGTAAACTCTACATTGTCAGTGAGCCTCAAGGTGGAGCTGAAATTGGAACATTTATTTTAGCAAATATTACATTCAATGCTAAGTAATTGAACTACTACTTGATTAAAGAAAGCCAGTCTATAAAAAGATTGGCTTTCTTTTTGTGATAGAATATATGTATCATTGTCCAAAATTAAGCTCTTTATTCCTATGAAATATTTGAAAATAGTCACTCTTCTTTTGGCAATATCATTGGTTGGATGTACCTCAGAAGAGGATTCATCCATGGATATTAGGATTTCAATTAATGGACAGGTGCTTTTCGAAGATGGAGATGATTTTAATGGAGACGTGGATGGGGACTTTACAGGTAATGGAGGCAGTGGCAGTAAAACTTTTTTATGGAGAAACAATTTAAGAACTGCCGATTACAATGCCGACATTACCTCCACAAGTTCTGGAACATTCAACATGGAGGTTAAGGATTCAAATGGAAAAGTAGTATTAAATAGGTCCCTTAGAGGTGGGACTGAACCGGATTCTTTCTCCGGTGTAACTGCCTCTGGCTCTCCAGGAATATGGCAAGTCACTATCACTCTAACTTCCTTTAAGGGGGATGGAAGTTTTTCTCTAAGTGAAGGAGATTAATTGGTTTTATATCAATCTTCTTACCCTTGACAATGAAGTAAGGCTTTTAGACACCTTTACTTTTTTCTTTTTCATACCTACATCAATATTTTATTTTTCCTGTTTCTTTCGAACTAATTTATTTTCAATTTATCTTCAATTTTCAAGATAGATACGGCCAGAAACCCTGAATTAATCAATCCTATCTTATTAATTAACAAAGACTTCCATTTTTAAGTAATATGGACTATCACTTCAGAAAAGCTCAAAATAGTGAGGATTTCAAGGGAATAATTGCTTTGCAGCAAGCCAATCTTTTGCAAAATCTAAGTCTTGAAACTATTCAAAAAGAAGGCTTCGTTCGGGTATGTCACAGTTTGGAAGATTTAACAAAGTTGAATGAGTTTGAAGAGCAACTCATCGCCATCCAGGACAATGAAGTGATCGCTTACATTTTGGCCATGCCGCCTGGTTCAAGAACTTCTATTCCAATGCTCTTACCCATGTTTGAGCAGTTTGACCAAATAGATTGGAAAGGCCAGAAAATATCAAGCTATAGCTACCTGGCGATTGGGCAAGTTTGCGTAGCCAAAGAATTCAGGTCACAAGGTCTATTTGCAAATGCATATGCTGCATACAAAGAATTATTCAGCAAGAAATATGACTTTGCCATTACCGAAATCTCAAAAAAAAACTTACGTTCCTTAAGCGCTCATAAAAAGATTGGCTTTCAAACTATCCACACTTTTCAGGATGAATATGAGGAATGGGAAATTGTATTATGGGATTGGAAAAACAGCTGATATTCAATTTTTAACGCTTTAATTTCCTATATTCAAATTCAATAAATTTTCTAATTATGTCAACCATCCCTAATGATTGGTTTCATACTTTTTCCTCTACAGATCAATTAATTGCTGATGGAAAAAGCATCACCAATCAATTTGTTTCAGATATCCACCAAATCAATCCTTCTCAGGAATTTGATGTAAAAGTGATTATCAACACCACCCCTGCCTTAGTATTCTTTGACCCTTCCACCAAAACAGTAAACCTTCCTCTTTGGGACCAATTAAAAAAAGAAGCAATCGGCTTTTTTGATCAAATGGGTGGTTCTAAAGAAGCAGGGAAAATCCTATTCGGACTATTCTTCAATGGTTTCTACCTCCCGCATGAATTGGGACATGGAGTTCAGTTTTTCGTGAAAGGAGACGAAAAAGGCTCTTACAAAAACGAACTTTTTGCCAATCAAATTGGGATGCAATGGTGGAGAAAACATGGGCAAGAGGCTAATCTGAAATCCTGTTATGATTTTGCGCAGAACATCATGGGTATCTTACCAAACCCGGTACCTAAAGGGATGACGGTAGAAGAATATTTCAACAAAAACTACGATCAGGTGTCTTCCAACCCGTTCATTTATGGATTTTTACAGTTTGGACAGTTCATAAAAGTATATAACGACAAATCTTTGGGTGATTTTGACACTTTGATCAGGTCTTATATGGGAATCAAATAAAGAACAACCCACATCAAACAAGCTTCCTTATTTTTTGTTAGCTTTCCAAACAAAACCCAAAACCAAACAGATATGAAAAATTCAAAATCTCTTTTTTTAGCATTTGCCCTATTGTTGGCAAGCTCATTTTCAGCTTTTGCGCAGTTGCAAAGCCCTGCACTAAGCCCTGCAGCTTCTGTTTCGCAGGTGGTAGGATTCACTAAAATCAGCATTGATTACTCTTCTCCTGCTGTCAAGGGAAGAAAAATCTTTGGAGAAATAGAAAAGTATGGAGTGACTTGGAGAGCTGGTGCAAATGCTCAAACTGTAATTGAATTCAGCACTCCAGTAAGTGTGGGTGGTAAAACGCTTAGAGCGGGTAAATACTCTATTTTCATGACTCCAGCTGAGTCTGGCGACTGGACAGTGCATCTAAACAGTAAAGCCGCTTCTGTTTTTGCCTACATGAAAGATGGTAAAATAGACGAAGAGGCAGTAGCTAAAGATGATGCTGTTTCTTTCAAAGCAAGCACTCAAAGAGGTGGCAATACAGAAAGATTGCAATATCATATTTCTGCAGGAGACAATAAGGTGGCTACTGTGACTATGGCTTGGGAAGGTGTAATGGTTTCTTTCCCAGTGGATACTATGGTAGATCAAAAAATGGAACAGTTCAAAAGCCAGTTCTAAATAAAAAAGTATTACTTCTTAATGAGGCTGTCCCAAAGGTGAAAATTGTCACATTGAGCGTCCCGACAACTGTACGGGATCGAAATGTGCTTAAAACAATAGAAATAGCCTTCGACTCCCTGCCTGCGACAGGCAGGCGCTCAGGCTGACATTAGACCGATTTATGAGACAGCCTCATTTTTTTATTCCCCGAACTATTTTGGCCTGATTTTTCTTCGATTTAAGTATGGCAAGCAAAAAATCAAAACGTCCCCAAACCAAAATGGAAGAAATTGCAAATACAATTTCTCACGGGATTGGTGTTCTGCTAGCCTTAATCGGAATTCCTTTTTTATTATGGAAAGCCTTTGAAAGCAATGATTCTTGGACTTTTGCTTCCGCTATTGCTTTTAGTTTGGGAATGCTGATGGTTTACGCAAGCTCTACGCTTTATCATGCTGTTTCCAATCAAAAATGGAAAGCTCTACTTCAAAAGAGCGATCATATTTCCATCTATTTCCTGATTGCAGGAACATACACACCCATGGTTTTGGCTGTGTTGCCCAAAGAAGAAGCGTTGCCTTTTTTAGGATTGATCTGGAGTTTTGTTCTTGTCGGAACTCTCTTCAAAATCTTCTTCACCGGCCGTTTCAAATTTGTGTCAGTGGGTTTATACCTACTGATGGGCTGGATCTCAGTGTTTATTTATGATTCCATCATCCAGAACTTAAGTACTGAAAATATTTTCTGGCTGGCTGCAGGAGGTTTGAGCTACACCTTAGGGGTGATTTTTTACATCATGAGCAATAGACGCTACTTTCACACGGTTTGGCACGTATTCGTACTTTTAGGTACACTCTCCCACTTTATTGTGGTGTATCAGGTTTTGTGATTGAAGCTTTAAAAACTTCCAGAATCTACATCTTTGATAAATTTGATTATTCCGGGAAAAAAGTGGGAAGGATCATCATATTGACTTAGATGACTACCATTTGGGCAAAGTAAAAATCTTCCATTTCCCATTTGTTTGGACATCCACTCCATATGCTTAGGATCCATAGTATCATGGGATCCTCCAACCACTAGAGTTGGAACAGTGATAGTCTTTAGCTTTTCTCTTACATCCCAACCTTCTAAACTTGCACCAGGAGTAATTCCAAACTCACTATATCCTTGCATATAAATGTATACATCAGGGTTTACCTGAGTCATCATACGGTTAATTTCCTCAGGCCACTGACCTGCTGGCATTCTTAATACATGCTGAGGGTAATGGTGAACTTCCAGTAATTCCATGTATCTCGGATTCTCAAAGTCCATATTTTTTTCGATCTCCATTATTTCAGCAAACACTTCTGCTGGCATCTGAGGCCCTAGCACTTCTTTGGCGTATTTTTCATACTCATCCAAGCTTGACATCATATTACAGATAATAAGACCTTTCAGGTTTTCCTGATGTCTGAATGCATACTCCATCCCCAGCATACCACCCCATGATTGACCGAGTAAATAAAAATTATCCTTGTTTAGACCTAGGGCTTTTCTCACTTGCTCCACTTCATCCACAAAGCGCTCAATTGTCCATAGAGAAGAATCTTCGGGCTGATCTGAATGCGCAGAGCCCAATTGATCATACCAAATAAACTCTATTCCTTCCTGAGGTAAATACTCATCAAAATTACCGTACTGTTCATGAGTCATTCCGGGCCCTCCATGAAGCAATAATACTTTCATAGTAGGATTGTCTCCTACCCTTTTGGTCCAAACTTTAAATTCTCCCTTAGGAGTTTGGATCGGAATCACTTGTACAGTCTCCACTTCTTTTCCGGTTTCTGAAGAATCAGAAGATTCATTCTTACACCCAATTAACCCGACAATTAAAACCAGATAGAAAATTATATTTTTCATATTTCTCAGAATGAATGATGATTGTGCCTTATATTATTTTTGAGCTGTGGCCTTATTTTGAAATACCGGATGATTTTCATTTCCACCGGAAATCAGGTAAGCCATTAAGTCCTTCAACTCCTCCTCATTCAATCTGTTTATCAAACCTGGAAGCATGATTGAAACCTCGGAATTTTTAGTGAAAGCAACCGTATTTTTAGGAATCTTTCTCAATTGGTCCGGAGCAAATGGGTTTTGAGAAACATAATAATTGGCTCCATCTTCATCGGTCAATCTTCCGACTATAGACCCACCTTCTTTCAATTCAAAAACCGTGGCATGATACTGCTCTGAAATAGTCTGACTAGGATTAATCGTAGCTTCTAAAATATCCTTTTTAGAGAACCTAGATTCCAATTGGGTCAAATCCGGACCAATCACTCCGCCCTCACCCTGCATACTGTGACAGGATTGACAAAGGGTTGCGGCATACATGGCTTTGCCTCTTACAAAATCTCTAGCTTGAAGGCTGTCTACCAAAGGCAAAGCTTCCTCCACGGTCCACCTTCTCCCTGGACCTTCAGGCTGAATCCCCTCCCCAGCCAAATCATTCCCACTGCTTGTCAACAATTTTCCTCCTGATAGCTCATCAAATCTGTCAAAGTCCTCTTTCGCAACTTTAGCCAAAGCCATCTTTCTAGCCCGGTCCAAAAAACCAACATAGCTCCTTCCTCCCTTGTAATTGGTCAAAGCATTCTTAATCCAAGAGAAATACTCCTTCCTGGTATCTTCGGTCCAGCCTGAATTAGCACCTCCCAAAACAGTCGCAAAATAGGTTTGCTGAGCAGGAGGAACATTGGCCAACATATTGGCTATATCCAATCCATATTGAGGGTTTCGGAAAATCAATTCCGAAGAAGAAGTGACTGTTTTCTGATAATTTTCATCATCCTTGGCATTTTTCAACAAAGCCAAAGTTTTCTCCACTGCATCAGGAGCATCCAGATGAGTCAATAGGACAGCGAGAGAACGGTTAAGCAAATTATCCTTTGCGGGAAAATTAGGATTGAGATAAGCAACTAAGTCTGCCTTGATTGGTGTTGCAGCCTGATCATAACGATATAAAATCACCTCAAAAGTTCTCAATAGGTCTCCTTTCGCCTTTTCTGATAGACTTGCATAGTCAATCTCCATTAATGATCGAAGCATAGGCACAGCATCTGTATCCTTGCCTTGTCTAGCCAAAGCCAAGACTGCCTGAGTCTTTTTCACAGGATCTGATTCATTCAATGCTTTGGATTTCCACAGCTCAATAGGTTGATGTTCCAATACTAACCTGGCAGCATATTGAACAAATCGGTCAGCATGAGCCAGATTTGCCCAGGCCAAATCCAATCCTTCTGAACTTGCATTTTTAGAATGATACTTCTCCAAATCTCTTCTAATCTTTGCAGCCTCAGGCAAGTCTGCTACTTCCATTGGCTCAGCGGCCTCAGGTTCACCTTTGTAATAAACTCTATATAAATCCGACTCCAACCTTCTGCCTCCAGTGGCAAAATACATGGCCCCATCCGGCCCTATGGTTCCATCTGTCAAAGGTAAAGGGGACCCCGAAATAAACTCTTCTGCAGTAGCTTCATAGCTTGCTCCAGAAGGAATCAAATGAATAGCATAAATTATCCCAAAACTCCAGTCGAAAGCGAGTAAGGCTTTTCTGTATTGTGCTGGAAACTTGGCTTCTGTTCCAAACATCACATTGGTTGGGGAACCTTGTCCAATATTCAATACAGCAGGTAAGTTATCCGGAAATTCAGGAGACCACTTTGAGTTTCCTGTTCGCCAGCCAAACTCAGCTCCACTGGTCACATGCAAGATACGGGTAGGTCTATACCAAGGCATCCCAAAATCCCACTCCATGTCTGAGTCATAGGTAAAAAGATCCCCTACTTCATTGTATGCTATGTCAAATTCATTTCTGAATCCGGCTGCAATCAACTCCCAGTTTTTCCCTTCCGGATCAATTTTGGCAATCCAACCTCCCGGTGCCTCTCGGTTATTGGCATGTCCCCGAGGATCTTTGATCAATGGAAAAAGGTTATCCTCCCTCCAAACACGAGGAAGCCTGTAGTGATCCATTTCTGGAACATCTACGTGATTTCCAGCTGCCAAAACTATGGATTGACCATCCGGAGAAAGTTTCATAGAATGAGGTCCATGTTCTCCCGGTTCACCCTCTAAAAGTCGGATAGTGGAAACAGTTTCATATTGATCATCCCCATCCAAATCCTGAATTCTATACAACCCTGTACTCTTCGCAAAAGTCTCATTTGAATGATGGTTGACCATGACATAGAGTGAATTGAAGGCATAAAGTAGCCCTTGTGCATACCCCATTCCTACCTGAGGTTCTGCAATATCTCCGATAATCAATTTTTCAACTTTGGGTTTTACTGAGGTATCCGAACCAATGGGAGGCAGCTCCAAACGATATAAAAACCCATACTGATCCGAGGTGATCATTCTGCCCTTATCATCAAAAGTCATTGCAACCCAGGAGCCTTGATCCATTTCTCCGGGACTATAGAGTAATTCGGCAACAAATCCATCAGGAAGTTTCAGTTTGTCAATTTTTGGGATTTCTGTCAATTGCAGGCTTGATTCTTCTTTTTTGGCACATGAAAAGCTGATCCCGGTAAGAAGAATTATGAAAAATATATTCTGAAAGGTTTTCATAGGTTAATTGGGCTAGTACAAGCCTGAATTTAGTTTTTTTATCTTTTAATTTCTTGCAAATCAATCTACCGTTTACATAAAATTTCAACTTACTTTATCCTTATTTCAGGAGTATTTTCAGAATAATTCGACTGTTTTGACAGAAAGGAGATATTTTAGAGATATCAATTCAGAAAGAGTAGATTTTTCAAAAGCCTAAAAAATCTGGATCCTTTCAGCCTAAATAACCTCAACCCATGAAGCAATTTTCAATCATCTGTTTATTACTGCTCACAGCTTTTTTTTCTTCCTGTAAGGAGAAAATGACAGTCCAGCTACATCAGAACGCACATATAGCTTTGGTGGGAAATAACCTTGGCTCAAGAATGATGGAATATGGATGGTTTGAAACAGAAATGCATGTTCGTTACCCAGATAGCACGCTATTTATCAGAAATCTATGCGATCCAGGGGATACTCCCGGCTTTAGACCAAGATCCGGAACCAATGACCCCTGGGCGTTTCCTGGTGCAGAGGTTTTTCAAGATGAGTATGCCACCTATTCCAACAGTGAGGGATTTTTAGAAAAGCCAGATCAATGGTTGACTAGGCTTCAAACAGATATTGTGGTGGGATTCTTTGGATTCAATGAGTCCTTTCAGGGCTTGGAAAAACTCCCCATTTTCAAAGAAGAATTAGAGGCATGGATAACCCACTCCAAAGCTCAACAGTACAATGGGAAGACTGCCCCTCAACTGGCCCTTGTGTCTCCTATAGCTATCGAAGATCTCAGCGATCATTTAGATGTCCCAGACGGAAAATCCCAAAATGAACTCATTGAAGCATATGTCCGAGGTATGGAGGAAGTGGCCAAAAAACATGAAATCGTTTTTGTTAACGCTTTTACTGCCAGCCAAAAATGGTATAATTCTGAAAAGGAGGATTTAACAATAGACGGATCACAGCTCAATGAGGATGGCTACAAGCTTTTTGCTACTTTTTTGGCAGATGAACTTTTCGGAAAAGAAAAAAGAAAGGCTGAACAACATCTCGCTGAAATTCATGCAGCTGTCATGGAGAAAAACTGGTTATGGCACAATGACTATAAAATACCTAATGGAGTTCACGTATTCGGACGTCGCTATGACCCTTTTGGCCCGGATAATTATCCTTACGAACTGGAGAAAATCAGGCAAATGACTGCTAATCGCGACTCCGCAATTTGGGAAGCCAATTCAGGAAAGAAATATGATCTGGCAGCAGCAGATGCAAGAACCCGCTCTCTTCCCGAGGTGGAAACCAATTACAATCCTCAGGCAAATGGGAGTTTGGAGTATAAATATGGTGAAGAAGCACTTAAAAGTTTAAAAGTCGCTGAAGGATATAAAATCGAATTATTTGCTTCAGAAGAGGATTTTCCGGACTTAGCCAACCCTGTCCAAATTTCATTTGACAATAAAGGTAGACTTTGGGTAGCTACGATGCCAAGTTATCCCCACTACAAACCTGGCGATCCCAAGCCAAAGGATAAGCTTATTATTTTGGAAGATACTGACGGAGATGGTAAAGCTGATAAACAAACCGTCTTCGCTGAAGATTTACACCTACCTGTGGGATTTGAATTGGCTGCGGAAGGGGTTTATGTGTCCCAACTTCCCAATTTGGTTTTATTGCAAGACACAAATGGGGATGATAAAGCCGATAAAAAGACCATTCTACTTTCAGGGTTTGATGATCATGATACCCATCACGCGATATCAGCCTATACTACTGATGAATCAGGCGCTATTTATATGGCCGAAGGCGTATTTCTGCACACCAATGTGGAAACTTCTTATGGGCCTGTAAGAGCTACTAATGGGGGTTTTTATCGCTATGAACCCAAAAGACATAAACTTGAAAGAGTCAATCAGGTACCCATTCCCAATCCGTGGGGGATAGCCTTTGATGATTGGGGACAAAACTTTTATCTCGAAACTTCGGGCCCCAATCTCAACTGGATGCTTCCGGGGTCTACGCTTCCACGCTATGGCAACAATAACTTCAAAGGACCAAACCTGATTGAGCAGGAGCAAATGGTAAGACCTACTTCAGGTCTGGAATTTGTTTCCAGCAGGCATTTTCCGGATGAAGTTCAGGGAGATATTTTATTAAATAATACCATTGGCTTTTTGGGAACCAAGCAGCATCAAATTGTAGAGGACTCGGTGGGTTTCCATGCCGAATACCGACAGGATCTGGTCAGTTCCACAGATAGAAATTTCAGGCCAGTCGATCTGGAATTTGCGCCGGATGGATCACTTTACATTGTGGATTGGCATAATATCCTGATTGGACATATGCAGCACAATGCCCGTGACCCACTCAGAGACCATGTTCACGGTAGAATTTATCGGGTCACCTACCCTTCCAGACCCTTGGTAATTCCCGCAAAAATAGACGGAGCAGAAATTCCTGAACTCCTGGAAAATTTAAAATTGCCCGAATACAGAACCCGCTACAGAACCCGTAGAGAGTTGAGAGGGAGGGATCCAAAGCAAGTCAGTGAGGCTGTTGCTGAATGGGTCAAAAATTTGGATAAAAATGATCCAAATTATGAGCATCATAGATTGGAAGCCCTGTGGGTAACTTGGGGAATCAATCAGGTTGATCAATCCTTATTAAATGATTTATTAAAGTCTGAAGATCATAAAGTAAGAGCTGCTGCCACAAGGGTGCTTCGGTATACTGGGCATCAGGTGGAAAATCAAGCTGAATTATTGATGCAGGCTGTCAAAGACCCTCATGGCAGGGTGCGAATGGAAGCAATAGCTGCGGCTTCTTGGTTACCTAGGGAGAAAGGCTTGCCGATTTTAGCTGAGGCAGAAAATCAACCCAAGGATAACACCTGGATTCCGAGAACTTTGGAAACTGCCGTGGCTCATATCAATGGACTCTCGGTAGCTCAAAAGAAAGAAGAAGACATCAAGTCCTCTCTGACAGGTTCAGATCGAGAATTATTTGTTTTGGGAAAGGAAATCTATGCGAGAGAGGGATTTTGTGCTACTTGTCATCAATTGGATGGCAATGGTTTGACTGCCTCACAGTTTCCTCCACTCAAGGGAACTCCATGGGTAACCGGAAATGAAGAGCGTCTGATCAAAATTGTGTTGAAAGGGATTATGGGCCCTATCGAGGTGGCGGGAAGACAATATCCTGGTCAGGTTCCTATGACACCTTATGAGGGAATGTTGGATGACACTGAAGTTGCTGCCGTATTAACTTATGTGAGAAATTCTTTCGGAAATCAAGCTTCCCCTATTTCCCCTGAGTTGGTAAAGAAAGTGAGGCAGGGGGTTCAAGATAAAAAAGGGTTCTGGAATGCAGAAGAATTACTGCGAATGCATCCAATGGAGAAATAAGGAAACGAAATGGCTAAGATATTTATAACAGGATCATCCGATGGCTTGGGTAAACTGGCCGCTGAAAAATTGATTCAATCAGGGCACAATGTCTTTCTTCATGCCAGAAATACAGAGAAGAAAGAAGTTCTTGCCGGAAAAATTACTGAGGCCGCTGATATTCTGGTGGGTGATTTAGCAAAGATGGAGGAAGTAAAAAGTCTTGCTGACCAGGTCAATGTACACGGAAAAATGGATTCAATCATTCATAATGCCGGAGTTTACTCTGCCGATTCGGCAACACTTTTTCAGGTGAATGTTTTAGCTCCTTATTCTTTAACAGCACTTATGGAACTCCCCAAAAGGCTTATATATCTCAGTTCTGGAATGCATTTAGGCGGCAGACCAATCTACAGAAAAGAGGATTTACCTTCCATCAATTACTCTGACACTAAGCTAATGGTGAGCACTTTGGCTGCTGCTTTGGCAAAGCGCTATCCAAATACACTTTCTAATTCTGTCGATCCCGGCTGGGTTCCTACCAAAATGGGCGGTAAAAATGCTACTGACGACCTTCAAAAAGGAATGGAAACCCAGGTTTGGTTGGCAGAGAGTCAGGAAAAAGAGGCAATGATTTCGGGTCATTATTTTTTTCACAAACGAATAAAACCTTGTCATGAGGCTGTAAATGATCCCATTTATCAAGAGCGATTGTTAGGCCTTTGTGAAAGCATTACGGGAATAAAATTTAAATAGACCAAAAACACTTTTAATTGAAGTTAATTTATTAGAGCTCAACTAGTATTGAGTGACTCAACCCTCTTGTTTTTTTACCTATCTTATTCTTATTTAAAATTAATCTAATTAACCTTTGATTTTTTAACCCGAGCCCCTACTTTTGTCGGGTAATTAAAATCAGTCTAAATAAAAGGTAGCATCACCAACTAGTATGAAATTCAAAAAATTACTATTTGTTTCCCTTTTGGCTCCATTTTTCGCCTGTGAAAGCACGAATGAAGAGCCAAGTATCCTTATCCCTAATACATACAGCTTTGAGCGCAACGGCTCTTCTACAGTAAGTTATCAAGGTCAAACTGATCGTTTGAACATGACTACTGAAATCAAGAACTACATCTCTTCTGCAAATGATGGTTCTGAAATCTCGCTTACGAAGCTGTTGAACATGTATTCAAATAACAACAGCCCTTTTGAAAGCAGTGAACTGAATGCCTCAAGCAAGAAACTAGAAGATAAAACCAACCCTGCTGAGGTTAATTTCATCAAGTCTGTATTGAGTGAGGCAGCTTCTACAAGTGCCAAAATGGCTCAAAATAGAACTACAGCTTCAGACGGAGTAGCAGGTTTGATCGAAAGAGGCAATTCCGGAAATTTCATCTTGGTGAATGAAAAAGGCTGGGAATTCAAAGAGATGTTTGAAAAAGGCGTGATGGGTGCGGTTTTCTATGACCAAATCATGAACGTTTACCTTTCTGAATCCAAGATTGGCAACGATATAGAGAATACCCTTTTAGAAGAAGGTAAAAACTATACTGCCATGGAGCATCATTGGGATGAAGCATTTGGATACTGGGGTGTTCCGAGAGATTTCCCATCAGGAGATCCTGTACTGCAGGATAGTGAAAATATATTCTGGGCCAAGTACACCAATGGAAGAGACGCAGCTTTGAATGTGAATGAGCCCTTAATGCAAGCTTATATCACCGGACGTGCAGCAATTGTTGCGAAAGACTACGCTTTGAGAGACACTCAAAAGCAAAAAATCATCGAACTACATGAATTGGTAACTGCCGCAACTACAGTTCACTATATCAATAGAACCATGAACTCCCTAAGTACTGGCGATATCGGAAACATGCTTCACCTACTTTCTGAAACTTATGGTTTTGTGAAAGCTATCCAATACAGCCCAATGAAGAAATTGACTAACCAGGAAATCAATGACATCCTTACCAAAGATTTTGGTGAGGGAGGCAACTTCTGGAAAGTAACTATGGATGGTCTAAATAGAGCAAAAGAAAGATTAAGCAATGCTTATCCTGAACTAAACCCAATCAAAGATGTCCTTTAAAATCAATATTAAAGTACTTTCTATGTTAACAGCAGGCCTTTTGGTCATGCTGTTTTCTTGCGTTGACTCAACTGAAGAAACAAAGGTTCAAATTGACAGAAAACCTCTTCTGGAAAACTTGGCAGACCAAGTTATTATACCAGCTTATACTCAGTTGGATACTGAGGTGACTGGCATGAATTCCAGTATTACGGCATTTTTGAATGATCCTAGCCCTGCTACCTTGGGAAATGCTAGATCTACCTTTATAAAAGCTTATGTAGCCTGGCAAAAAGTTGAATTCTTTGACTTCGGGCCTGCTTTTGATCAGACCCTACGCGCACAGGTCAACACTTTTCCAACAGATAATTTTGCAATTGACAATGCCATCGCTACAGGTAATATCCAATTGCAATCTCTAAGCAATAACAACAAAAAAGGGTTCCCGGCTATCGATTATTTGCTTTATGGAGATAATAAGTCAGATGCTGATATCATTGCTGATTTCACAACCAATGCAAATGCCTCCACCCGAAAAGAGTATTTGAGAGCAAGCATTGAGGATATGCAAACCTTGGTTTCTAGAGTATCCGTGGCTTGGAATTCAGGAGAAGGAAATTACCGTTCTACTTTTGTGGAGCGTACAGGAACTGATGTAGGTTCATCTTTAGGACAATTGATCAATTCACTTTCCCAGTCTTTGGAGGTATTTACCAGAGATGCCAAGGTGGGAATTCCTTTGGGAAAAAGATCTCAAGGAATTTTAATTCCTAAAAATGCAGAAGCTTATTACAGTGGAAATAGTATGCTTTTGGCAAGATCCAATGTTCAGGGTTATATAGATGTATTCAAAGGATCCAGAACCTCAGAAGGAGCTAACTCCCAAAGCCTTTTGGCATATCTCAATCAACTGAATGCTCAGTATAAAGGAGGAAGCCTTTCAAGCGCTTTGGAGCAACAGTTTCAGAACAGCTTAAGCAAGCTGAATCAAATTTCTGACCCATACAGTAGATCCATTGAAGCTCAAGCTACCATTGCAAATGAGGCTTATTTGGAACTTCAAAAAACAGTTGTGCTTGTCAAAGTTGATTTGGCTTCCGCTTTAGGTATTCTCATTTCCTATCAAGATAACGACGGAGATTAAGTGCTCAACAGATTCCTGGCATTTCTTAACAAACCAAGTAGCATTGCACCCTTAAGTAATTTAAGGGTGCTTTTTGGCTTTTTAATGCTTTGGAGTACTCTTCGATTTGTATTGTATGGTTGGATAGAAACCCAATACAATGAGCCGATTTTCCATTTTTCCTATTTTGGTTTCGAATGGGTAAGCTATCCGGGTCCTACTTGGATGTATGTACTTTTTGCACTGATGATTCTATCGAGCATTAGCATCATGCTCGGTTTGTTTTATAGAGTCTCCGCTGTGATTTTCTTTCTGTCCTTCACTTATGTGGAGCTGATTGACCTGACCAATTATTTGAATCACTATTATTTTGTGAGCTTATTGGCTTTTATGATGATTTTTTTGCCTGCTCATAAAAGTTTCTCCATCGACTCTCAAAGAATTAAAAACAATGTAGCCACGCATGTTCCCTATGGATTCATATTCAGTGTCAAGCTTCTCTTGGCGATTGTTTATTTCTATGCAGGTGTAGCCAAGCTCAATCATGAATGGCTCATAGAAGCACTTCCATTAAAAATATGGTTAGCGCCTCATACTTCCCTCCCATTGATTGGGCCTTTCTTAGATGAGCTCTGGGTTGCATACCTTTTCAGTTGGTTTGGTGCCATTTATGATTTAAGCATCCCTTTCTTTTTATTCTCGAAAAAATACAGAAGCTTGGCATTTTTGGCTGTGGTTGTCTTTCATATTACCACCTGGATTCTTTTCCCAATCGGCATGTTTCCTTTCATTATGATAGGCTTAACTACTGTATTTTTTAGCGCTGAAACGCATCTAAAAATTCAAGCTTTCTTCAATAAAGAAAAAGTTGCTATACAGGAGAAAATACTATATAAGCCTCAGAATTTGAGCTTATTGACAGGTTTATTCTTTCTGTTTTTCAGCTTTCAGATTCTTTTCCCTTTCAGGTATTTGCTCTATCCCGGAAATCTTTTTTGGACAGAGCAAGGTTATAGATTTTCCTGGAGGGTCATGTTGATGGAAAAAGCCGGCTATGCCATCTTCCATGTGACAGATCCAGATACAGGAAGAAGCTGGGAACTCTACCCAAAGGACTATTTAAGTCCCATGCAAGAAAAGCAGATGTCCACTCAACCGGATATGATTCTTCAGTTTGCTCACTTTCTGGAGGACAGCCTGAAAAAGCAAGGAATATCCAAGCCTGAAATTAGAGCTGAGGTGTATGTCTCTCTAAATGGAAGAGGCAGTCAGCTGTTTTTGGACCCTAATAAGGACCTGACCCAGATCAAAGATAGTTTCGCTCCCAAAAACTGGATTTTACCACTTTCAAATCAATGAAAAAAGTCATCCTAAGTTTAGTTCTTATCCTATGCTGTCACCTCGCCATAAGCCAGGTAATCATCAGAGGATCGGTAAAAAGTGGCAAGGAAGGGATGCCCGGAGCCTTGGTTTATCTCAAAGAGACCAACTATCAAGCGATTACAAATGCTAGGGGAAATTATGAAATGGTTGGGGTTCCGGCAGGAAATTATAGGATGGTCGTCTTTTTCACGGGCTTTGGCACCATTCAGGAAGAAATAGAAGTAAGAGCTGATCAAGCAATTTTGAAAAAAGATTTTCAACTGGAAGAACTGAGCCAGGAACTGGAAAATGTGACGATCCAAGATGAGCGCGTCAATACCTTTGGTGTTCGAAGGCTCAATGCTATTGAAGGAAGTAATATTTTCGAAGGAAAGAAAAATGAGGTAATAGAACTGAAGGATCTGGCTCTCAATCTCGCAACTAACAACAGCCGGCAGACTTATAACAAAGTACCGGGACTGAATATCTACGAAAACGATGGGGCGGGATTACAGTTGGGCATTGGAGCAAGAGGCTTGGACCCAAATAGAACTTCCCATTTCAATGTAAGACAAAATGGCTATGATATCAGCGCCGATGCCTTAGGTTATCCTGAAAGCTATTACACACCATCACTTGAAGGCGTAGAACGCATAGAAGTGGTAAGAGGAGCAGCCTCCTTGCAGTATGGAACTCAGTTTGGCGGTTTACTGAACTTCCAGATGAAAAAAGGGAACCCAGAGAAAAAGGCAGAAGTCACTCTACGGAATACTGTGGGCTCATTTGGTTTTTTCAATACCTTTTCCAGCCTTGGGGGACAAGTCGGTAAGTTCAATCATTATACTTTTTTCCAGTATAAAAGAGGAAATGGCTGGAGGCCCAATAGCGGATTTGATTCCAAAGTGGCTTATACCTCATTGACTTTCGAAGCCAATGAAAACCTAAGCATTACGGGCCAATATACCTATATGGACTATCTGGCTCAGCAGCCTGGAGGCTTGACAGATGCGCTTTTTGAAGAAAATGCAAGACAGTCCATTCGGGAAAGAAACTGGTTTCAGGTCAATTGGAACCTTTTTTCCCTACTTGTAGATTACAAGCTCTCTGCAAAACTTCGATTCAACTGGAGAAATTTCGGATTGATCGGAGGAAGGGATGCCTTGGGAAATTTGGGGAGGATTGACCGGGTAGATACGGATGATGAGAGAAACTTATTTGTAGATGATTTTAAGAATTTCGGTTCTGAGGCTAGACTGATCTACAACTACCAAATTGGAAAGCAAGAACAGGCATTACTGATCGGAACAAGGTATTATCAGGGACTAACTCTTAGAAAACAAGGATTGGGACAGGCAGGAAAAGAGGCCGATTTCAGATTTTTGAATCCCGGCGATCTGGAAGATTCTGACTATGAATTTCCGGGAAGAAATGTGGCGCTATTTGCAGAAAACGTATTCAATGTTGGCCCAAATTTCAGCATCACCCCTGGGCTGAGATATGAGATGATACGAACCCAAGCAGAAGGTTATTATACCCAAACTACCAAGGAGCTGGATCCCCAAACAGGTTTTGCGGTAGACTCCACTTTTCAGGTAAATGAATCCAGAATCAGAGACCGATCCTTTTTATTTGGTGGGATAGGACTCAGCTACAAAGGCATACCCAATCAGGAGATTTATGCGAATTTCTCCCAAAACTACAGATCTATCAATTTCAATGATATCCGGGTAAACAATCCCAATTTGGTGGTGGATGAAAATATTCAAGACGAAAGCGGATACAACTTTGATTTAGGTATTCGCGGGAATAAAGCCGATCTATTCAATTATGATGTGAGCTTATTTTATCTCCGATACAATGACAGAATCGGTGCAGTGTTGAAGACTGATCCGGAGAATTTCAGGATTTTCAGATTTCGAACCAATGTAGCAGATGCCTATAGCGCAGGAATGGAGGCATTTGGAGAAGTCAATTTGATCAAGGCTTTGGGCTATGATAAAAAGTATAAGCTTTCTGTATTTTCTAATATTTCCCTGATTCAGGCAAGGTATATCAACTCAGGTGAGTCAGGAGTGGAAGGAAATCAATTGGAGTTGGTTCCTCCGGTTATGATCAAGCCAGGCTTTTCATTTAGCAGGGAGAAATTCAGAATGAGTTTTCAATACAATTATGTTCAGCAACATTTCACAGATGCCACCAATGCTGTGCGAACTCCTTCTGCAGTTGAAGGCATCATCCCCTCCTATCAGGTAATGGATTTAACTTTTCAATACCAAATCAAACGTCTGAAAATCGAAACCTCAGTGAATAACCTAAGTGATGAACGATATTTCACCCGCAGAGCCGCAGGTTATCCTGGTCCAGGCATTATTCCAGCCGAAGGAAGATCCTTTTTTGTAGGCTTGGAATATGTTTTTTAAAATTCTGATGATCGGCAATTATATCCGTTGCCGGATTTTCCTTGCTTAAGCAATAGGAAGACCGAAGACAGAAGACAGCAGATCAGAATGACCTTGCTTGAAAGCCTGTTTCCACCAATCAATTTTTGATTTCTTGATAATCAGAAAAACTGCAACTTGTGAAAAAAAACAATCCTTAATATGCTAGACCAACTGAAAAGCGCTCCCGATAAAATACAATTTTCCGAGGTAATCGAGTTTATCGAAAAGCACTATACTTTTACCCCAACGCGTTTTATTAATGGAAATGAAGTCAACGAAGCAGGGCATAATAACGGGAGTTGTAAAATCCTTTCTTTTGCCAAAATGAAGGGATTATCCAAGGAAGAAGCCCTTCAACTTTTTGGAGATTATTACAGAAAAGATGTGTTGCTGAACCCCAATGGAAAAGACCATCAAAACATCAGAAACTTTATGAATTCCGGTTGGGAAGGGGTGCAGTTTGATGGGGAGGCATTGGAGGAAAAGTAGTTTGCAGTAGGCAGTGGCCAGTAGGCAGTATTTCACGCTTCTAGTCTCTCGAATCTCATTTCTAGCTTCTTGCATCTAATCTCTCGCATCTAGTTTCTATATTCTCGCATCTAATCTCTAGCCTCTACTCTACATCCACTACAAACCTTGCATATCGAGTCATGGGATGAATTCCATTGTCTTTGACTTCGGCGATTATATGAAGCTGACCAGTGGCGCTTGGATCCAATTGAACTTCTACCTGATTCCCTGAAGCATTCAAGCTGGACTTACCGGTGTAAGTTCCAACTTCCTGATAAATCCAAAATTTGGTTTCTACCTCATCTCCATCCGGATCAGAAGTTTCCACTGCCAGATTGAGTTTAGCACCAGCCTTAGCTTTTGGTCTGGCTGTCCCTATTACTTTAACTAAAGGAGCATGATTGGCGTTTGGGTAATCCTTCACGCACCAATCTGCTCTGGCTGCAAAATCCTGCTGAATAGCCTCTATCCATCGGATTTGAGGATAAGTGGGATCCAAGGTATCCTTAAAAGGACTATAATCTAGTGCCGCTGCTCCATCTTCCCAGCGATTGGGTTGGGTGGAGGACTGAACCAGCCGACCACCCCATCCACCCCATTCAGGATGGTTCAGATTATCCAAGCCCACATCTATGAGGTGCAAAAAGGCAGGAGAATCTCCCTCCGAAATAAAATCAAAAATCCCAAAAGATCCCCATTGTGCATTTTCAAGTTGAGTAGGATCTCCATGAATATGCTCATCATCTCCCTCCTGCTTTTGCCCGTCTCCATAGCTATAATATTGCTTGAGCAAAGGACCGTGGTTATTGATGATCTCATTTCCCATAAATTCCCCTTCGAATAGATAATGCTGTGACTCAGGAACTGCCTCTTTCCAGGGATAAGCAAAGCACCAGAATTGACTGGAGTTGTAATAAATCTTCAAATCCGGCCAGTTAGGCTCAATGTATTTTCTATAGGTAGCATCCTGATCCAAAATGGCATAAATGATAGCTTTATCTATGACCTTTTGATAAATTTTCTCCCATTCCGGACTAGATTTGAATTCATCCTCTATGGATTTTAAAGCCCGTGCGATGGTGTTTGTACCACCCCAAACCTGCAAATAGATAGGTTCCATATCCTCATCCAGTAGTTTGGTTTTTATAAAGTCAGAGCCTGGAGTATCCTTTTCCATTTCCCCCTCAAAATCTATATTTCCAACTCTTACTACCGAACGCAGATAGTCTGCTGTGGGAAAACCATCTGCATGTTGACTGAGCTTAGGATAAACCTCTTCATAGGCATCCAAAAGCGGGTTCATCCAAGTGGTTCCCGGCCATCGGAGGTCTGTCTGAGCTCCATACATATTTTTGGTCATCTCCATTTCGGAGACAAAGGAAGTTCCTTTCCCATCCCCTTTATAATGCCACATGGAGGAAGAATAGATCAAGCCTTCAATTCTGAATTCATTGGCATACAGCAACATTCGGATAAAAGAATCCACGTCGTCAATTTCTCCATCGGTGGTTACGATGGTTCGTGGTTTCTGAATTTCGGAGACAGTGACTTCTGAAGAATTTTGGGGTTGCTGGCAGGAGAAAAGAAAAGCCAAAGCAAGAAGAGACAGGAGATTTTTCATAGGTTTTGGGTTTGAGAGAATTAAAATAAGGAAAGAGACTGGAAAAATTGAATTTGAAAAAAAACTAACAAATTCTGCTTAATAGACTAAACCTCTCTTGCATGTGATTAACGACTTCCTTATTTTCAAAAACTTTTTAGTGACAAAGAGTCTGAAAAGACAGAATTAGGTAAAAACCTATTGACTAAAAAAAGATATAAAGTCGTGCAAACTTGTTCAAATTGGGCGCATAATCACTAAAAAATATTAACAATAAATAAGTTGTAGCCAATGCTGAAATTTGACCCGACACAGAATGACTGTTATAGAAATGGAGTTAACAAAAGAACAATATGACATCATCAACTCGACTGGAAACATCAAAATAAACGCTGTTGCCGGGTCTGGGAAAACTACAACCGTAATTGAATACGCCAAGACAAGACCAGCGACAAGTAAAATTCTTTATTTGGCTTTCAACAAATCAGTAAAGCTTGAAGCAGCCAAAAAATTTGCTGAAAAAGGACTTAACAATGTGAATGTTGAGACAGCACATTCTTTGGCTTATAGACACATTGTTTTTAAAAACGAATACAAAGTAAGACCGCAAGGTTACAAGACAAATGAAATTGCCGAGCTTCTAAACCTGCAAGGCAATGGAGAAAAGCACACGGAATATGTTATTGCCAATCACATTAACAAGTTCATTGCCTACTTCTGTAACAGCAACAAACAAAAAGTTCAGGACTTAAACTACCTTGACACAGTTACAGACCCAAAAGCAAAAACCTTTGTTTCATCATTTTACGACTACATCGTTTCTCAATCACGCCTTTTATTAAGTAAAATGGATAAAGGAGAAATTGAAATTACCCACGACTTCTACCTAAAAAAATTTCAACTTTCAAACCCAAAACTGAATTACGACTTCATACTTTTTGACGAAGGACAAGACGCATCCCCGGCTATGCTTGATATATTCTTCAATCAAAAAGCGACCAAGGTGATTGTTGGCGACACTCATCAACAAATTTATGGTTGGCGATTTGCGGTAAACTCGTTAGAAAAAGCTGACTTTAAAACCTATCATCTATCAACAAGTTTTCGGTTCAGTCAAGATATAGCAAATCTTGCAATGGAAGTTTTAAAATTCAAAAAACACCTTGACGAACACCAATCTATTCCAATCATAGGAAAAGGCAACAGCAAAGAAATTAAAACCAAAGCTGTTCTTGCAAGAACCAATCTCGGACTATTGCTGAAAGCAATCGAATATGTAACTGAAAAGAAAAAGATAAAACAGATTTACTTTGAAGGTAATATCAATTCCTATACCTACGCAGATGAAGGAGCTTCCCTCTATGATGTTCTCAATCTTTACAACGGAAAGCATCACTTAATTAAGGACAAACTAATCAAAGCAATGCAAGGCCTTAACGAGCTAGAAGATTATATCGAAAAGACAGAGGATGTTCAGCTTGCTATGATGGTTGAAATAGTTAAAGAGTATGGAAATAAAATTCCTGACATCATAAAAGCCATTAAAGAAAAACACGTTGACAATGACGATAAAGAAAAGGCAGAAATGATTTTCTCGACAGTTCACCGTTGCAAAGGAATGGAGTATGATGCCATTCAACTTGTAAACGACTTTATTGCTGAGGAAAAATTAGCCAAACTAAAAGAAGACAAGAAAGCCGAAGGTATTAACACCACAAAACTAAATGAAGAAATCAATTTGCTTTATGTTGCAGTCACTCGGACAAAAAATAGTATCCATATTCCCGAACCTTTAATGCCTTCTGAATTTCCAAAATCATCACAAATTCACGTTATGAAAGTTGTGAGTGAAAAAGAAAAGGAACAACAAAGAAAGGAAGTATTAAAACAAAAAACCGACAAGACAGAAAGCAAAACAGAAAAAGCTTATTCGGTAGAAGAAGTTAGAGCAAAACATAAAGACGCATACAAACCTTGGACACCTGAACTTGACAACGAACTAACGGTAATGTATTGTGAAGGAGTAAACGTAAAAGATATGGCTAAACATTTTGGGCGGACAAGGGGTGCAATAACTTCAAGAATTAAAAAACTAGAACTTTAAGAATATTACGAATAAACAGATGAAAATATGAAGCACTGGCTTTTGCAGGCGTTTGGCTCAATGGCTGGTTTTGGGTTCAATTCAAGTCCAGGGCCTCTATTGGGCATTAATGTAGGCTAACAATTTAGTACTTCTAATTCCGCCACTGCACCAAGCCCCAACCCGTTAGTAACATGCTTTTGTGCTCACTTAAGAATATAAATCAGCGTTTTGTATTTATCCTTTTTAACCAAAAAATTATGAATCCAACGACTCTTCTTTTTATAGGCATAACCTTCCATATGAACCTTATAGCCTTTGAGTCAAAAACCTCTGAATTGAAAGCCTAGCAGATGATTGAGAATAGATCAGAATTCACTGGAATTTATTACCCCTATTCGATCAAAAACATTGGCAACTCTACTATTGCATCCAAAGACTCCAAATTGGATAATAGTAGCCTTCAGGGAGAATCCATTTTTTAAATTGACCGCTTAAGACTGACTGCGGATTGGAAAAGCACTGAGCCTGTCTTGGGAAATCTGGAAGAAAAAAGTACCTTCTTTCTTTGCCAGTTATTGTCTAATGAAATTCAAAAGAATTGCTTGAGGAATTTATAGAGGAAGTGGAAAAAGGAAAAATCAAACTCAGGATTGATCGTGTCTTTAAGTTGGATGAGGTAACCTTCTTTTTAGTTATATTTAAATATCAAAAGATATTTCAGCGATTATTTTTCCAATTAAACAGCTATTAGCTCTCGAAATTGAATCTTATGAATTTCAAAATATTCAAAGCCATTTTTCTTTCTATACAATTTCTAATCTTTTTACCAGTGAAAGGTCAAACTTTAATAGATACAGCCTCTTATTACGAAAGTAAAAATGCAGGTTCAGTAAAAAATATTTCAAATAATGAAGTTTGCATAATTATACACTTCATCTCAGGGCCTCAAAATGATTGGAAAATTTCCAAAAAGAAAAAGATTTTGAAAAGAGACAGAAAGGCTCTTAATGATCTTGGTGAAGAATTAGCAAAATATGGAATTGATTTTAAGTTTCACCTAGAAGTATTCAACCTCAAAAATGATTTTAAGATTGATTCTGTGCTAGATTACAAAAAACCTGTTGAGGAAAATCATTACACAAAATCTAATTCTTTTAAAAAAGCTAATGCCACCATTCTATGGTCAAAAAATATTCGAAGCGATCTGCCTTTTTTCAAAGAGAAGAAATATTTAGGCTTTGAGGGAGGCTATTTAATAGTTATGTACCATGAAGGGTTAGGTATTAGTTCAGCCTCACCAGCATTTTTCAATGGAGAAGAAGACAGGTCCATTCCTGAGTATATTACTGTTTTCGAATTTGACCAAAATTGGAGAAAACCTAATAAATATGTGACAGTCCATGAAATGTTACACCTATTTGGAGCATGGGACTTGTACTACAACCCTCTATACGGGTATGAAAAGGAGGAATATGATCTTATTAAGAAAAAATATCCAAGCACAATCATGCGGTCTTCCAAGCTAATCACAATTGACCCTTTAACTGCTTGGAGAATCGGTATTGATGTCCCCGTGGAAAATTGGTTTTTAGAATTAATTCCAAGAATATATTCCAAAAACCATCATGAAAATAAAGTATCAGATGTTCAATAGCAATTGAATTTGAATACTAAGAAACCAAATAATTTTATTAGAAAACTTACACTCTTTCTTTATATTCAATCAAAAGCCATCAACTATGCCCAAAAACCCTCAATGGAAAGAACTGGAAAACCGACTCAGAAATTTGTTAGAGTCTGCCACGGAACTCTCCGAAACCATCAAATGGGGAATGCCGGTGTTTACCCTTGATGGAAAAAACGTCTTGGGTTTTGCAGGAATGAAGCATCATTTCGCTGTTTGGTTTTATAATGGGGTATTTCTAAAAGATCAGCATCAAGTCCTAATCAATGCTCAGGAAGGAAAAACCAAAGCTATGCGCCAATGGAGAATGGAATCTGAGGCGGATTTGGATGAAAAAGTATTTTTAGAGTTGGTTCAGGAGGCTATTTCCAACGAACAGAAAGGACTGGTTTGGAAACCAGAAAAATCAAAAGAGTTGGAGTTGCCAGATTTATTGAAAGAAAAACTGAAGGCTGATTCAAAATTGAAAAAAGCCTTTGAACTCCTTACTCCCTATAAACAAAAGGAGTATGCGGAATACATAACAGAAGCCAAGCGGGAAGCAACTCAAGTTTCGCGCCTAGAGAAAATCATCCCCATGATCTTGGAAGGAAAAGGGCTGAATGATCGGTACAAATAAGATCATACTTATTAGCTATTGATTCATTAAGGCTTACTTTACTTAAAATCAGAAACTCTCATCCCTTTTCTAAAAGTATCAAAACCAAACATAGTAGGTTCGTATTTTCCTACCAAAACAACCGATAGATCAGGTTTGATGTCATCTTCCATTCCCAGTAGCCAAAAACTAGCATTCAAAATCAAGCGTCTTAAATCTTCACTCTGGAAATCCAAAGAAGCTCCCATTGTTGAAGCGAAAGCCATTCCGGGCTTTCCATTTTCGATTTGGTAAGGTTTGGTCCAAGCTATAGGCATGAGGGATTTTTCCCAAACCAAGGAAGAATTGGGATCGAGCTCTGCAGTGCTCTGTCCATATACCAATATCTCGGCATCGTCTGGCAAGTGTTTGATTCCATACACATCTGAAGGACCCCATATATCAGTCACTCCGCGAAGTACAGGATGATCATTGGCTTGCTTTACCCCATCTATCAATCCTCTTGTTCCTTCTTTTCCATGATTTCCATGGTGGTTTACCCAGGTTTCTCCAAAAATCCGCTGACCAAAACCTCTTTCCCAACCTTCCACTTTACTCATCCAATGCCATTTGGAGAAGCGAGAATCTTTATTCTTTTGATAAGCAAAGGCATGGGTGGAGGTGCGCAATCCTATGATAGGTTTTCCGGCTTTCAAAAAGCCCTCAATATACTGTGCCTGCTCGTCCGGCAATTCCCTAAAACGGATCAACATAATCATCAAATCTGCTGTTGCGAGCTGCTCCAAGCCCGGTATATTGTTTTGATAGTTTGGAACTATATCACCTGTCTCAGGGTGGATAGGGAATAATACGGTAGTTTTAAAACCATGATGTTCTGAAAGAATTTTTGCCAACATAGGCATGCTTTCCTCTGAGCGATACTCATCATCTCCTGCTACCAAAACGATGTGTTTTCCCTTTCCGGGTCCATCTTTTCCTTCAAATTGTAGGTATTGCTGTGCGCTAAGCCCGCAAGAAATCAAAAATGCACAAAGTATCAAGGGAAGGAATCTTTTCATGGGAATTAGTTTTTCTTTGAAACCTTGGTTTTTATCAAATGGATAGGAATCCATACTAAAATACCGATTATCAAACCGATTAAAAAGTCCCTTAAGATAGTTGGTAATCCTGTGAGAAGATGATGGAAGAAGTCGATTTTATGGGTAAAAATACCTCCTGCAACCAAGAATAAAGCTATGGTACCAACAATACTGATGAATCTGACCAAATAAGGAAGCCCTACTACCATGGCCATCCCAACCTTATCAGACAAGGTGTCGTCCTCCTCATTCCAATTGATCAACTTCTGCCCCATTTCATCCATACGGACAATTACTGCCACTAATCCATAAACCCCCACTGTAGCGATTAATGCAATCAAGGTGACCACCAAAACTTGATTCAAAAACGGCTCTCCCTCTACCGCTCCCAAAGTGATAATGATGATTTCAACCGATAAGATAAAGTCTGTAGTGATTGCAGATTTGATTTTCTTTTTCTCTAGCGCGAGAATTTGCTCTTTGCTCAATTCGGGTTGGAGCTTGGCTTTTTCCTTGTTTTTTTCTGGAAGGATCCACTCCATGACTTTCAAGGCACCTTCATAAGCAAGATAAATACCTCCGATGATTAAAATGATTGTAATAGAAACCGGTAAAAAAGCACTTAGCAAAAAAGCTAATGGGAGAATGATGATTTTGTTCAAAAGGGAGCCTTTAGTAATTGCCCAGAGCACAGGTAGCTCTCTATTGGACACAAAACCGGAAGCTTTCTCGGCATTTACCGCCAAATCATCCCCTAAAATTCCTGCTGTTTTTTTTGCTGCCACTTTGGTCATACTGGCGACATCATCCATCAGTGTAGCTACATCATCGAGAAGGGCAAATAATCCTGAAGCCATTGTTAGAATTTTGAAAGATAAAATTTGAAGTCTGAAATATTGCAAGCAACAATAATCTCGGATTATTGGTAGACTTATTCAGATTTTAATCAGCTAAGTTAAACTTTCCCCCCGGTCTGACTCCCTAAAAATCAAAATACTTTACAGGATTTATTTGATCTTTAGAAATCTATTTGCCTCGGATTCGGTTTTTATAAATCATAATATTAGCTAAGCACTGCTTTTAAGAAAAAATTATAAAAAATCAGTCTTTAAATATTCGCTGGATCAAAAATCAACGGGAAAAATTTCCCTTCCATTTTTTGCCCTTTTGGAATTACAGGCACTCCCTCCAAAAGCGGTTCATCTGAATTTGAAATGGTTCCGTCCGCAAATACATTCAGAACAAAAGCCTTCCTGGAGCGATCAGAGTAATTGGCAAAGCTTCCGTGCACTAACAAAGGATGATGAAATGCCGCATATCCTGCTTTCAATGGAATAGCTACAGGCTTGAACTCTGCTATCTGCTCAGCTGTCATCATTTGCTTCAAACCGTCCATCTCTCCCGCAAGTGCAGGCTTTTCCAATAAACCCCAGCGGTGCGAGCCGGGAACATATTGCAAACAGCCATTTTCTTCCGTGGCATCATCCAGTCCGCACCAACAAGTCAAATGTTGCATTTCTATAGTTCGGGTCCAGTAGCTGTAGTCCTGATGCCAGGCCACATTTCCCCCGTGATGAGCGGGCTTACAAAAGAGTTGGTCATGCCAAAATCGGACTGCACGATCTCCGAGTAATTGACTTGCAACCATTCTAAATGCAGGATTCCAGATTACATCATGAAAAGCTTCAGCGATTCGCCAATGGCCTAAAGAATGAAAAAGCACCTTATTGGGATCTCCAGACTCATTGCTGTGAAACTCATGGAACAAATGATGTAAGGGATGCTGAGGATCCATGACTTCATCCAAGGCCCTTTTTAGAGCCTCAATTTGTTTCTCATCAAGAAGTTTGATCCCAGCGATAAATCCATTTTCGTGAAAAAATTCAATTTGCTCTCTACTTAGTCTGTATTGATCCCAGTCTGCTTTGGTTTTTGGTTTGTGGAAAAGTTCTGAGATGGGTTCGTTAATTTCTGCGAGGTCTGGCATGTGTATAGGTTTATATGTGCTTGAAGATAGAAAAAGCTTGCCGGAAAATGGAAAACTGATCTCACAAAAAAACCTAAAATAAAATCAATTTCGAAAATCTAAATAATCAAAATAATTTCTAATCTTTCCATAATCCCCTTGTTCAAAAACTTCTAAACAACAAATTCTACCCTTTTTGAAATATCCCAACTTTGGAAAAAATTCATGTTGACTCAGAAAAGAGTAATCAGTAATATCAAAAATTTGTATTTGTTCAAGTGGCAAAACACTTTGTAATGAATACCTAATTTCTCTTTCCTTTATTTTATCATTTCTAAACAAATAAAGTTTTATAGTTGGATTTTGATCAAAATACATTTTAAGTGATGAGTTTAATTCTTCAAAGCAATTAAAACAAGAACTATTAGGGAGAATAAATATCAATCCATCATTTTGTGCCTCAAATTCATATAATTTATAAAAGATATCACTATTTAAATTTTCATTAATCAATTCACTTAAAGATCTAATTTCTGTCATCTCCAAATTATTTTTTTCTACTTGAGGAGAATGACATCCTAAAATGAAGCTTAAAAGAATGACTGGTTTACTTTTCATCAAACAGTATGATTAGTGGATTGTCTCCGTCTTTAACATTAAAAACCTCTTGATATTGCTTTAAAACACTAGATTCCGCTGGAATTACGATATATGCCCGATTATCCCCTATAGTGCCAAAAGATATTTCTTCGTCCAAGTCAAGGACTATTTGAACACCAAGGTGATCAAAGGAAATTTTCTTTCCCGACTTAAGCACATCTTTCTTTTTATCATACACAGAAAGAAATGCCTGACCTTGATTAAAAAACCTATACATTAAATAAGTTTCTAATTCAACTACATTACCAACATTGAAAGACTTTTCTGAGGAATTGATAAATTGGAATACGTCAACAATAGAAATATAACCTTTTCCAACCAAGTCTTCTTCCAAAACTTTATTTGAACCAAAATCTATGTAATACTTTGGAAACACTTCCATACTCTTAGCTACAAAATAAATAGTATCATTAAAAGAATTAACAAAGTTATATCCTTGATCTGCATTGGAAAAAAAATCATGTCTATAAACATGAAGGTATTTCGATTTTTCGGGATTGAATCTAAGGCTAGTATTAAGAAAATTAAATCCAGTAGCAAGATTATCCCCCTTAAAAAGAAATAAAGAAGAAAATTTATCAGATACATCCAAATATCCTGATGTGCCAATTAAACCATTCTTAATTTTTTCAATTCCAAATAATGGATAATTAAGTGGGTAATCAATTTCCATTTCCAAATCATAAGTATATTGGAAAATTGACCTTTGATTTGAATCATATACCCAAATTCTATTTAGATCAGGTAATAAAATAACATCTGTTAAATTCACAAATTCATCAGGACCACCTTTACCTTTAGAAACTTTACCAAAAAAATTCCCATTTCTATCAAATTTAAAAAGAGAATTCCCCCCTTTGATAAAAATCCATTCCTCATTTACCAATACTTTATTTACAAAGTCGACAAGAGAAGAATCATTAGATTGAAGTCTTACAACTTCGTTGAATTTATAATATTCAGACAGATTTAATTCAGACTCAACACTAGGTAAATCTTGCATAATTGATTTTACAGTAATACCTACTTTCTGATCTTCGTTTTCTGAACAAGCCGAAATAATTAGTATTACAAACAATGAATTCAATAATCTTCTCATAAAGTTCTATAGTATAATAAATCGAAAAAATAGTGCTATTTTAAATTTTAAAAAGCACTATTTTTTATTTAATTTTTTTAGGTATTTGAACCTCCGCCACATCCTCCTGCATAACAACAGGAAGAATCAGTATTTGCACAACAATATCGAGTTCCAGAGGAATTACCCATCAATGGACCGCACATTTCTGCAGGGGGATCACACATAGTTTGTGAGAATCTGAAGGCTTCCCTCTTTTTGGACAATTCTAAAATAGACAAAATCGGTTTTTGATGTTGACTATTACTACTATTAAGGGTGTTAATTGTGGGTAACTTCAGAGAAGTTATCCACTGTTAACGC